>OGLS01000103.1_pt1 | contig 92895 bp, 79 predicted proteins | sample 1572881 | NCBI WGS metagenome assembly OGLS01 (sample SAMEA2582013, study PRJEB24529) | metagenome | biome: Human gut stool | place: China | collected 2011
AGGGGTGTGCCGCATCCGTAAGGCAGCAGAGCCGCCAACGGCTGCGCAACAGCGGGTAGTAGGAGCAGAGGCAAGTCGTATAGCAGCGCTCAACGCGGCAACGCCGCGCGCAGGCATTTCCATTCCGGAGGGAAAAGGTCATTCGCGATTGAGACTGCCAATCTAAAACCTTTCTCTTGGGGGATTGAAAGGGGGCTATTCTCTTTCACAAAAGAGAATAGCCCCCTTTGACTCGTGCCGCGCTCGGTGAGCGCGACTATTTACATCGAGATCCAGCCGAACGCGCTGGCGATCGAGCTGATCAAAATGATCGCCGCGAAGAACGGGCACAGGAAGCGAATCATGGCGTTGAAGACCTTTCTTCTGCGGAAGGGCGCGCCGTTCCGCGTGACCTCGTCCGCGATGCGGTCGACGCCGATGACGCGGGAGACGAGGATGCAGCTTGCGATGGCCGCGATGGGCATCATCACGGAGTTGGTCAGGAAATCGAAGAAGTCCAAAAACTGCATGCCGATCACGGTGACATTTGCCAGCGGGCCATAGCCCAGGCTGGAGAGGCTTCCGAGGAGAACCATAGAGATGCCCATGATGCTCGTGGCCTTCTTACGGCTCCAGTGCAGCTCATCCTGCAAGGTAGAGACGGCGCTTTCCGTCAGCGCGATGGAGCTCGTCAGCGCGGCGAACAGGACCAGCAGGAAGAACGCAATGCCGATCACCGTGCCAAAGCCCATGGAATCAAAGACCTTCGGGATGGTGATGAACATCAGCGAGGGGCCGGCCTTCAGCGCGCCGGGATCGCCGCCGGAGAAGGCGAACACCGCGGGGATGATCATCAGGCCCGCCATGATGGCAATGGCCGTGTCGAAGACCTCGACATTGCGGGTGGAGCTTTCGATCGAGACGTCCTTTTTCATGTAAGAACCGAACGTGATGAGAATGCCCATGGCGATGGACAGGGAATAAAACATCTGCCCCATGGCGGAGACGACCGTCATCCAGGAGAAGTTGTCAAGATTGGGCACAAGGAAGTACTTGACGCCCTCCAGCGCACCGGGGCGGGTCACGGAATACACGGCGATGATCAGCGACAGCACCACGAGAATGGGCATCATGATCTTGGAGACGCGCTCGATGCCGTTTTCCACGCCCGCGAAGATGATCGCCAGCGTCATGGCCGTGAAGACGAGGAAGCAAAGCTCCGAGGACACGCCGTTGGAGATGAAGGACGAGAAATAGCCGTCCTCCGCGACGAGGTGCGCCTTGCCCATCAGGTATTCCGCCAGATATTTGATGACCCAGCCGCCGATGACGGAGTAGTAGGGGACGATCAGAATCGGAATGATGGCGTTGATCCAGCCGCCCACGCGCAGCGCAGGCTTATCGCTGAAGGACTTGTAAGCGCCGACAGGGCTCTTGCCGGTCATGCGGCCGATCGAAGTCTCCGCAATGATCATCGTGTAGCCGAAGGTCATCGCCAGAATGATGTATACCAGCAGGAAAATAGCGCCGCCGTATTTGGCGGCCAGATAAGGAAAGCGCCAGATGTTTCCGAGGCCGACGGACGCGCCCGCAGCCGAAAGGACAAAGCCAATCTTGCCGGAAAAGGAACCTCTTTTATGATCCATGAAGAATCTCCTCTCTTTTTTATGACAAACAACTTACCTAGTATATCATAGAATAAAGATGAAAACAATCTGAAATCCGAAGAAAAGAAAGCTATTTGTCGTTGGCCGTGCAGAAAAATAAAAAAGGAAGACTCGAAAGAGTCTTCCTTTTTCCATATTTAAGACCAGAGCAGCTGCATCGCGACGATTAGCGCCGCAGCGGCGAGGATATACACACCCGCGATCAGCAGTCCCGCCTTGAGCGCGCCGCGGATGGCGGCATTGCGCTCCTCGCGCGTCAGCTCACCGGCAGCGCTTTCCCACGGGCGGTCGTTCGCACGGGGCGCGTCGGGCGCGGAAAAGTCGCTGCGCTTGCGGTGAAAGTGCGGGAGAAAGGTCGGCTGGCGTTCGATGCCGCTCATGTCGGCGATCGTGCGGCCGTCGTCCTCCTCGTAGAAGTCGTCCTTCTTCATCACTTATCGTACAGGTGGCAGCACACGAAGTGGCCCGGCTCGATCTCGCGCTGGACGGGTGCTTCCTCTTTGCAGCAGGCCATGCAGTTGGCGCAGCGGGTGTGGAATTTGCAGCCCTTGGGCGGATTGGCAGGGGAGGGGATGGAGCCCTCGAGCACGATGCGGTTCATCTTCACCTTCGGGTCGGGGATGGGGATGGCGGAGAAGAGCGCCTTCGTGTAGGGGTGGAGCGGGTTGCGGAAGATATCTTCCTTCGCGCCGTACTCCACAAGGTTGCCGAGGTACATGACGCCGACGGTGTCGGAGATGTGCTCGACAACGGAGAGGTCGTGGCTGATGAAGAGGTACGTCAGCTTGTATTTATCCTGCAATTCGTTCAGCAGGTTGATGATCTGCGCCTGGATGGACACGTCGAGTGCGGAGACCGGCTCGTCGCAGACGATGAACTCGGGGTTGAGCGCGAGCGCACGCGCAATGCAGATACGCTGGCGCTGGCCGCCGGAGAACTCGTGCGGATAGCGGTCCTTGTGGAACGGCTGCAAGCCGCAGTTGTCCATGACCTGGTCGATATAATCGTCAAATTCCGCCTTCGGGACGAGGTTGTGCTCGCGCACGGCCTCGCCGATGATCTCGCCGACCGGCATACGCGGGGAGAGCGAGGAGAACGGGTCCTGGAAGATGATCTGCATCTTCGTGCGCAGGGCACGCAGTTCCTTGTGGGAGAGGTCATAGACCTCCTGTCCGTTGAAGAGCACCTGACCGCCGGACTTGGAGTCATACAGGCGCAGGATCGTGCGGCCCGTGGTCGTCTTGCCGCAGCCGGACTCACCGACAAGGCCCATCGTCGTGCCGCGCTTTAAATTGAACGTGACGCCGTCGACGGCCTTGACATAGCCGACCGTCTTCGACACCATACCGCCCTTGATCGGGAAGTATTTCTTGAGGTGATTGACCTGCAGAATGTACTGCGGGTCATATTCCACGGGGGTGAAATTGTTGTCGATGATGAGTGAGGACTTCTGCGCCTCATCGGCGTGCTCCTGCTTCTTGACAAATTCATCGGCATTCTGCTTCTGCGTTTCCTTCAGTTCATCGAGGACCTGATCGTCGTTCTTACCGGCTTTCCAAAACGGCATCTTATTCACCCTCCTTTCCGTTTTCCTTGCCCTCGGCCAGCTCTTCCTCCACGACCTCATCAAGGTCGGGACGCTTGCCATCGTAGTAGCGGTAGCAGCTCACCTTGTGCGTCGGCGAGATGCTCACCTCGCACGGGTAGTCGCCCTCGCAGCCGTTCACGCACATTTCGCAGCGGTCCTTGAAATAGCAGTAGTTCGGCATGTTGATGGGGTTCGGCACCTTGCCGGGGATGGAGTAGAGCTTGTCGACCTGACGGCCCACGACCGGCTTGGAGGCCATGAGGCCGATGGTGTAGGGGTGCGCGGGATGGGAGAAGATCTCCTCCGCCGTGCCCTGCTCGACGATGCGGCCGGCGTACATGACAACCACATAGTCCGCCATTTCGGCGATGACGCCGAGGTCGTGCGTGATGAACATGATCGAGGAATTGATCTGATCCTTCAGATTGCGCAGAAGGTCGAGGATCTGCGCCTGGATCGTCACGTCGAGCGCCGTGGTGGGCTCGTCGGCGATGATGAGCTTCGGGCTGCACGCAAGCGCCATGGCGATCATGACGCGCTGGCGCATACCGCCGGAGAGCTCGTGCGGGAACATCTTGTAAACGCCCTCGCTGTTGGCGATGCCGACCATTTCAAGGAGTTCAATGGTGCGCGCCTTGATCTGCGCTTCGTCGTGGCCCTTTTCATTGTGCAGGGCCAGCACCTCGTCGAGCTGGTCGCCGATGCGGAACACGGGGTTCAGCGCGGTCATCGGCTCCTGGAAGATCATGGAGATATAGTTGCCGCGTAAGTGTTGCATGACGCTGTCAGGCGCCTTCGTGACGTCGTAGGCCTTGCTGCCGAGGTTCAGGCGAATTTCGCCCTCCACGACCTGGCCCTGCGGGCGCTGCAAAAGCTGCATGAGCGACAAACTCGTGACCGATTTGCCGCAGCCGGACTCGCCGACGACGCCGACAGTCTTGCCGATGGGCACGGAGAACGTGACGCCGTCGACCGACTTGACAACGCCCGTGTCGGTGAAAAAGTAGGTGTGCAGGTTGTCGAATTCGACCGCGTTGTTGGGGTCGTGCATCTCGGTCAGATACTCGGATTCGGGAACGTTCTTGCGCTTGCGCTTCTTTTCGAGCGCATTTGTGATCTTGCGGTTTTCTTTGGAAATGCGGCGGGATTCCTTTGCGGAAAGATAGCCGTCATTATGCTTCTTAGCCATTCAAATTCCCTCCTTTCTCAGCGCTTCATCTTCGGGTCGAACGCGTCGCGCAGACCGTCGCCGACGAAGTTGAAGCCGAGGACCGTCAGCATCAGGCAGATGCCGGCGGGGATCCAGATGAACCAGTAGCTCGTGAGGACGTAAGAGTTGGAAACGTCGTTCATGATGTTGCCCCAGGAGGCGAACGGGAACTTGACGCCGAGGCCGAGGAAGCTGAGCGTTGCCTCGGTGATGATGGTGGAGCCGAGGCTCATCGTGCAGTTGACGATGAGCTGCGGGATGACGTTGGGGATCAGGTGGCGGAAGATGCGGCGCGAAACGCTGATGCCGCAGGCCTCTGTCGCGGTCATGAACTCCTGCTCGCGCAGAGAGAGGATCTGGCCGCGGACGAGACGGGCGATACCCGGCCAGCCGAGGAAGCCCAAGATCAACATTAAGTAGAGCATTCGGATCTGCGGGTCGACGCGCATGCCGTCCATCGCCGCGCCCAGAATGATGATGAGCGGGGTGGAGGGGATGCAGTAGAAGATATCGACGATACGCATGATGAGGTTATCGACCCAGCCGCCGAAGTAGCCGGAGACGCCGCCGAGCACCACGCCGAGCGCCGCAGAGATGATGACGACGATGAAGCCGATCATCAGCGACACGCGGCCACCGTACATCAGGCGGGTGAGCATATCCATACCGTTTTTATCCGTACCGAGCCAGTGCGCGGAGTCGGGGAAGGAATAGGCGTCGAACACGCGGGTGGACGTGCCCTCCTTGATCGACCACTGGTACTTGGCGGGATTGTATTCAAGCTTGATCTCGCGCTCCTGACCGGCGTCGTTCACATAGGTGTACTCGGTCTCACCGTTTTCGACGGCCTGCTGCACGCGCTCTTTGAAGTCCTTGCTGATGACCGTGCCGCTGACCTTGGACTGGATGACAAAGCGGCTGATGTAGGCGATCTCCTCGCCATTCAGCATGACGCTGTCTTCATCAAGCGTATAGGTCTTGCCGCTGGCCGTAAACTCCGCTTCGCCGTTGGCGTGCGCCTTGAGGGCGTTGAAGCTGAAGTTGAAGCCGAACTTCTGGCTGGGGTCGTTGGCGCTGATGATGTCCTTATAGGCAATGGCAAGGAGTCTGCCGCCGCTCGAGACGGAGTAGAGTGAGTCGCCCTCCTCGGTCACGTCGTAGGTGACGCCCTTGTAGGAGAAGCTGTCGTCCTTGCCCATGTGCAGCGTGAGCTGCGCCTGGAGGATCGTGCCGAACTCCTGGCCGTCGGCCACGAGATAGCGGTACTCGGTGTTCTCGCTCATGGCGGCGTATTCCTTGAGCTGGATATCGTCGCGGTAGAAGACCTCGTCCTGCCCGTAGGGGCTGATGAGGCCGCCGATGAAGGAGAAAATGAACATCACGGCGAGGATCGTCAGACCCACGACCGCGAGGCGGTTGCGGAAAAAGCGCTTGGCGACCAGCGTGCCCGGGGAAAGGACCTTGACGCGGCGGTCGTCGTTGAGGGAAAGCTGCTCGGGGGAGCCGCTCTCCTGCTGATCGTTGATCTTCTTTTCTTCAGACATGGATTAGCGCCTCCTTTCTTACGCGATGCGCACGCGGGGGTCGACCACCGCGTACAGGATGTCGGAGATCAGGTTGCCCAGCAGGGTCAGGATCGCCAGGAACGTCATGTAGAACATGGAGAAGGGGATATCGCCCGCGACCATCGCATTGTACGAGATGAAGCCGATGCCGGGGATGGCGAACAGCGTCTCGGTGATCAGCGCGCCGGCAAAGAGGCCGGGCAGCGAGCCGCCGATGAATGTCACGAGCGGGATGAGCGTGTTGCGGAAGGCATGGTGATAGATGACCTTGTGCTCAGAAAGGCCCTTGGCGCGGGCGGTGCGGATGTAGTCGGCGTTGAGCACCTCGAGCATGTTCGTGCGCACATAGCGCATCCACGGGCCGATGGAAATGAACACCAGCGTCACGATGGGCAGCACCAGATGCTTTGCCATATCGAGGATCTGACCAAACTGGCTGAGGGAGTTGAAGTCACGTCCCGTTAGGCCGACAAGGTCGAACCAGCCGAGCTTGATGCAGAAGATGAGCTTTAAGAGCGTCGCAAAGAAGAACGTCGGCAGCGACATACCGAGCAGAGCGACCGTCGTGACGGTGTAGTCGGTCACGCTGTACTGCTTGGTGGCGGCCACGATGCCGAGCGGCACCGCGATGAGAAGCTCGAACACGAGCGAGATAGCGCCCATGATGAACGAGACCCAGATGACCTCGTTGAACTTCTGGATGACGGGCACGGTATACTTCCAGCTGTCGCCGAAGTTGCCGGTGCACAGGTTCTTGAGCTGGACGAAGAAGCCGGGGATAAGGCCCAAATCCAGACCGTATTGTGCGTTGAGCTGTGCCAGCCACTCCTCATAGGGCTTGGAGCCGGGAGCCTGCGAGAGCTGCCGCGCCATATTCTCCACGTAGGAGCTGGGCATGCAGCGCATAAGCAGGTAGATGATGAATGTCACAAAAAAGAGGATCACCACCGACAGCAGCAGGCGTTTTACCAGATATTTGCGCATAGAATCCCTCCGTTTTTTGATAACGGCCGCCCCGCGCCCGGGGCCTTGTCGCCGTTTCGGGTTTGATATGTCTCTCTCTGCATATCAGCCAAATGCTCCGATGCACCGGGGCATTTGGATCATAGGCAGATGTGCCTGAGGCAGGCTACCCCGCGGCAAAAGCCGCAGGGTAGCCATGCGCCTAAGTAACGTTTTTGTGCAGCGACGGAGCTTACTGCAGGTCGAGCAGCTCGATGTCGTTGTACCAGGTCCAGTAGGTCGTGATATCAGGCGTCACGGTGTCGAGGTTGACGCGCTGAGAGGAGAAGATCACGCAGTTCTGGCGCTGATAGATGGGGATCTCGACCGCCCAGTCGGCCACGATGTCAAGGCACTGCTTATACAGGGTCTTGCGGTAGGTCTGGTCGGTGGACTGACGAGCCATCATGATGAGCTCATCGAGGTCGGCATCCTTGATCCAGTAGGACTTCTCGTTGGAGCCGCCCTTGCTGTGATAGATCTGGAACATATCCGGGTCGGGCGTGGCCTGCCATGCCATGGCGAACATGTCGGCAGTACCGGCGTTGATCGCGTTGGTCATCTCGGCGAAGTTGGACATATCGGAGACGATCAGGTTGAAGCCGATCTCCTTGAGGGCGTCGGACGCGAGGGTCAGAGCCATGAAGGAGGGGTGGTCGCCCTTGCCGCTGCCGCCGACCATGACTTCAGCGTCCATGCGGCCGCCGGCGGGAGCAGCGGTGATCTTGCCGTCAGCGACGGTGTAGCCGGCAGCCTCGAAGTAGCCGAGAGCGGCCTGCTTGGCGGCGGCGTACTTGTCGTCGGCGCTCATGCCTTCGGTGTAGATGTCGTTGCCGTTGACGTCAACGGAGAAGGCGACCTTGTAGCCCTCATCGGTAACGCGCGGAGCGGCCCAGGAGGTGTCGGAGATGGGGTAGTTGATGACGTTGGCGAACTCACCGTAGTAGGAGTCGACAGCGACATCGCGGTAAACGGCGATAACCGTAGCGATGGCCTTGCGGAGATCCTTGGAGGCCTCATCACCGCCGTTGCCGTCGCCGACCTTCACGCGGTTGGCGTTGAAGCCGACATAGCCGTAGCCGAGGTTGGCAACGAGGTCGGTCTGGATGGTATCGCCGGAGATCTCGCCGTTAGAGTTGGCTTCCTTGATCTGCTCGGCAGCTTCCTTGGAGTAGGAGGGGTCGGTCACGTCGATCGTGCCGGAGACAACGCCGGGGATCTTATCTTCATCCTGCATCTCGCGCCAGATGACAGTGTCGATCTTGGGCTCGCCCTTCCAGTAGGTCGGGTTCTTCTGCAGGGTGACAGCGCCGTTGGACCAGCTCTCGAAGGTGTACGGGCCGGAGCCGACAGGCGTGGAGGTCACGGACTTGACGTGGGACAGATCGCCCTTGACAAAGCCGAACATGTTGTTGTCGTAGTCATACTTGTCAGTCTCGCCATAGTAGTGCATGGGGCACACGGTGACGGGGAGCTGATAGATGGCGTTGGCGTTGACCTCGGTGAGGGTGACGGTCATGGAGTAGTCACCGGTCTTGACGATACCGGCAACGTTGGGAGCGGACTCGCCGGTCTGGACGGCGACGGTATAGTCGTTGTAGGCGTCGCCCAGCTCGGCCTCGAGGAAGGAGGAGATGCTGGTGCCGGCGGTCTCGGCGTTGATACCGTCATCGGAGATGTCGTAGCCGTACTTAGCAACGATGGCAGCCCAGAAGTCTTCGACGGTCGCGTCATCGGCGAGATCGAAGCCCCAGTTGCCAGCCTGCGCGGCGACGGAGTCGTCAGCGGTGGCGGAACCGGAGTCGACCACGTAGTCAAGGATCTCCTGGGCGAACTTCACGCCGGCGGCGTTGAAGGCGGCCCAGTAAGCGTTGTACTGCTCTTCGGTGTAGAAGTCGTTGGCGGCGTAGGCGTCAGGACCGGCGGCGAGGATCAGGTTCTGCACAGTGTCCATACCGCTGCGATAGGCTTCCAGACCCTTGATGGGCAGGGAGTACAGCGTGGAAACGCCGTCATAAGCGGGGTCAAGCAGGACATAGTAAGAGAAGATGACATCGTCGATGGTCATTTCCTCACCGTCGGAGAACTTGACGCCCTCTTTCAGGGTGATGTTGTAGTCGACCGTGCCGTCGCTGTTTTCAACGATGTCGCAGTCGGCAATGCCCTTGTAAGTATAGTCGGTGCCGTTGTAGGGACGGACGTCGCCCTCAATGCCCTTGAGGACGACAGAGCCCTCGCGGTCGACGAGAAACAGACCGTCGAAGACCATACCCATGACCTGGTTTTCATAGTCATTGGTATAGAAGAAGGGGGAGAACTTACCGTCGAAGTTCTGCGTGCCGACAACAAGCGTCTTGCCGTCGGTCTGGCCGTCGTCCGTCTTCTTGTCGCCGCAGCCGGCCAGAAGACCAAGACACATGACCAGAGAAAGGATCAGTGCAAGTGTTCTTTTCATTGAATCTACTCCTTTATAAATTTTTGCCAAACGGGTCGCCCCGTGCAGCACAAAGTAAGGTGCCCGCGCGTATACACGCGCGGAAAGGGGGAGTGCGCCTCCTACGGACATCTGTGCGCCGAAAAACAGCGCGTAGAATTTTTTTGATTATAGCATGAAAGGATGCACATTGTACAGAGTAAAATCTTAGAAGTTATTTTTTTTAGGCAATTTGTCCCATTCTGCCTGCATAATTTCGGCGCGCAGAACAAGGACACTCAGTAGGGCTATCAGCTTCAGCAGGACATAGAGCAGCGCGAAAAACGTCTGTCCTGCGTGGTCATTGACGAAAAAGAAGATCAATTCGCACACGATGCCGAGAAGAGAAAAGACCGCCGTGACCGCCGTTCGCACGGGCAGAACGGCCACGCTTTTTTTGTAGTTGTACTCGCGCACCGTGCTCCAGTCCGTTCCGAGCTTTGCAAGCGCCCAGATGACGCTCGCCGCGCCCAGAAACTCGCCGAGGTAGGGGAGCAGAACGTAAAAACAGTTCTGCATCCCCGGCGCAGGAATGCACCCGCCCGCGGCGACCGCAACGGTCAGAATGGCTGCCATTCCCCACACGGCGCGCTTAGATCTGCGCTGCTTTGCATCATCGTTTTGGCAGGCGTAGAGTGCCCCGTCGTAAACATATTCGCCCGCGACGTTCAGATGAAAGTCGTTCAGGTGCTCGCGGCGGTTGTGTTTTTTGTGCTGTTCGCCCATTATTCGATGCCCGTGAGGTCAAAGTCCGCGAGGGCCTTCTCCGCCTCGGCGCACACGCCGCGAAGGCACGCTTCGTCAAACGGACTCTCAAGGCCGGCGTTTTTAAGAAGGTCGGTGAACGTCCGGCTGCCGCCCTGCACGGTGTAGGCCATGTAGTGCTGCCAGGCGTTCCCCACGTTCTTGCGGATCATCGCCCAGAATTCGAGCGCCACGGTCTGGGCAAGGCAGTAGTCAATATAATAGAAGGGGCTCGAATAGATGTGGTGCTGGCGCTGCCAGCCCATGCCCTCAGAGTAGAACGGGATCTCGCCGTCGAGCTTCATCCACGGCATATAGACGCCGAGCAGCTCCTTCCAAACGGCGTGGCGCTCGGCGGGCGTCATTTCGGGCTTTTCATACACGATGTGCTGGAAGTGGTCGACCATCGTGCCGTAGGGGATGAACGTCAGCGCGCCGGAGAGGTGGCTGTAGAGGAACTTTTTCGCGTCGGAGCCAAAAAAGCCGTCTGCCCATGGCTCGGCGAAGAATTCCATAGACATCGAGTGGACCTCGCAGGCCTCCATGCTCGGCCAGATATAGTCGATGGGGATGCGCTTGCGGTTCGTCCAGGCCTCGAAGGCGTGACCGGCCTCGTGCGTCACGACCTCGACGTCGTGCTGCGTGCCGTTGAAGTTGGCGAAGATGAACGGCACCTGATAGTCCATGATGCTCGTGCAGTAGCCGCCCGCCTGCTTACCCTCGGTCGAGAGCACGTCGAGCAGCTCGTCGCGCAGCATCGTTTCGAAGAATTCCTTCGTCTCGGGCGAGAGCTCACTGTAGAACTTCATACCCTGGGCGAGAATGTCATCCGGCGTGCCCGCGGGGCGGGGATTGCCGGAACGGAATTCGAGCGCGTTGTCGGCAAAGCTCATCGGATACTGCTTGCCCAGGCGCCTGGCCTGCTCGCGGTACACCTTGTCCGCCACGGGGACGAGATACTTGACGACCGCCTCGCGGAACTTTTCGACGTCGTCTTTCGTATAGCAGTTGCGGCCCATGCGGTAGTAGCCGAGCGTGGTATAGCCCTCGTAGCCGAGTTTTTTGCCCATCGCGTCGCGCAGATGCACGAGCTTGTCGTAGAGCTCGTCGAATTTCGCCTGGTTGTCCTTGTACCACTGGCCCTCGGCCTTCCACGCGGCAAGGCGCTTTTCGTCGTCAGCGCAGGTCTTGAACGGGGAGAGCTGCGAGAGCGTGTAGACCTTGCCCTCGAACGGGATCTGCGCCGAGGCAAGCAGCTTTTCATACTCCTGCGTCAGGTCGTTTTCCTGCTGCAATTCAGGAATGATGGCGGGGGAGAAGGTCTTGAGCGCGATCTCGGCATTGACGAACATCAGATCGCCGTATTCCTTCTCAAAGTCCGCGCGGAAGGCACTTTCGAGCATCGCTGCCGTCCACGTCTGATTGTATTCCTCCAGCTCAGGGTTGAAGTTGTTCCAGAATTTTTCCTCGCCGTCGTAGAATTCGTCGCGTGTGTCGATCGAGTGGCGGATGCTCGCGAGCGTCGCGGCGGTGGAGATGTGGCTCATCAGCTCCTGCTGCGAGAGGAACACCTTGCGCGCTTCCTCATAGCTCTTGGCGGCCTTGAGTTCCGCCGTCAGCGCGGAAAGGCGCTGCTTGCTCGCCGCGGGATCGGGGCGGGTGTAGGTCATTTCGGAAAATTTCATGTTGTTTCCTCCATCAAATTTTTATTGTTACATTTCTTATTCTTGCCGGTTATAAATCGCGGACACGTCCCTGCGTCCGCCGCCGATGACGACGACCGCTGCGGCCGCCGTGACGAGCATGAAGCCCGTCAGCACGCCGCGCACGGGGAGAAACGCCACCAGCGCGCCCGCGAGCAGATTGCCCGTGAAGCTGCCGACGGTGTTGAGCATGTTGAACGCGCCGTTGAAGCGGCCCTTTTTCTCGTCGGGCACGTAGCTCTGCGTGGCGGAGATGCGGATGGTGTAGCTCGTCACGCCGAGGATACCCGTTAAAAAGCAAGAGACCATCATCACCGGCAGCGGGCAGTAGAGATAGAAGCCCTCACACAGCGAGATGACGACATAAACCATCAGGGCAATGGAATACTTATGCTGCACAGGCAGCTTGATTTTATAATGAATGCCGCCGCCGATGGCGCGGCCGAAGATCGCCATGCCCCAGACGAGCATATAGATGTATTCGCCGTTATCGAATGTCGACTTGAAGTACGGCAGCGTGATGACCTGCGACGCGCCCGAGGCCAGCATGCTGAATGTGAAATAGATGGCCACGCGCAGAAGCCCCTTTTCACTCATCAGATAGCGAAAGCCCTCTTTGATGTCGCGCAGGAGCTGGCGGCCCGAGGAATGCTGCTCTTCGAGCGCGAGCGCGGCACGCTGCTTTTCGATGTAGTGTTCCTCGGCGCGGATCTGCGTCTCCGCCGTCGCGGCGATGAAGAAGCACAGCGCGTTGATGCCGAGCAGCGGCGCAATGCCGAAGAGATTATAAAAGTACGTTGCGATCGGGATGATGAGCGCCGAGAGCGTCTCCAGCACACTCGCGATGGAGTAGGCCTTGGAGTAGTTCCCCTCAGAGATCAGCAGGGGATAGAAGCTGTCGTAGGCGACATAGTAGATGCTGTTGATCGAGCCGATGATAAAGCAGAAGACCGCGAGCATCGGAAAGCTGAACCAGCCGCGGCTCAGGATCAGCGCAGCGACAAGGTAGACCCCGGAGGAAAGGAAGTCCAGCGTGTAGATCGTCTTCTTGCGCGAAAAGCGGTCGAGGATCGCGCCCGAGAAGATCGGCATGACGATCTGCGGCAGCGTAAATGTCGCAATATAGATGGCATAGAGCAGGTTCGAGCCCGTGTAGTCCAGCACAAGCAGGCTCAGCGCGAAGCCGGACATCGAATTGCCCAGCATCGAGATCACGCTGCCCAATGTGATGATAGTGAAATCCCGCGTCCACAGCGGTGAGACCGGAACTGGCGCGGGAGAAGAGGATTCGTTCATAGAAATAGCCTCCTTCCGGCTTAAGAGCGCAAACAAAAGCCCGCTCGATGCGGGAGGGGGGACGGAAATCAACTGTATTATAAAGGATTTCGATAAAAGAATCAACTATAATTCCACCAAATATGGACAAATGCACAAATGCTGCCACTGTTTTGTGCGGCACAGAGGGAGTGTCCGCTTGCCGAGAAGCATGACGTGTGCTATAATACCGCCAAACAAAAATAAACTGTGGAGGACATCACCATGCAACATGCACCGGCAAGAGAACTGCTGCATTTTATCAAAAATAGCCCCACCTGCTACCATGTGACCGAGAACATCCGCCAAAAGCTCCTCGCAAACGGCTATACCGAGCTTTCCGAACGCGAACGCTGGGAGGTAGCCCCCGGCGGGAAGTATTTCGTCCGCCGCAACGGCTCGAGCACCATCGCCTTCCGCGTGCCAAAGACGCTCAACGGCGGCTTCGCCATGGCTGCGGCGCACTCCGACTCGCCAGCGTTCCGTTTAAAAGAGCATCCCGACCGCCGCAGCGCGCATTATGTCCAGCTCTCGACCGAAAAATACGGCGGCATGCTGATGTCCACATGGTTCGACCGCCCACTCTCCGTCGCGGGCCGCGTCTTCGTGCGCGCAAACGGCGAGATCGTCGAAAAACTCGTGAGCGTCGACCGCGACCTGCTCGTCATTCCCAATGTCGCCATCCACATGAACCGCACGGCGAACGACGGCATGAAGTACCTCGCGAATATCGACACGCTGCCGCTGCTCGGCGGTAAAGACAGCGGCGGCATCCTGCCCATCGTCGCCAAAGCCGCGGACGTTGCAGAAAACGACATCCTCGGCAGCGACCTGTTCCTCTACTGCCGCGGCGAGGGGACGCTGCTTGGCGAGAACGAGGAGTACATCCTTTCTCCCAAGCTCGACGATCTCGAGTGCGCCTGCGGCTGCCTCGAGGGCCTCCTTGCGGCGAAGGAGAGCGGAAATATCGCCGTCTGCTGCATTTTCGACAATGAAGAGGTCGGCTCGTCCACCAAGCAGGGCGCGGGCTCGACGTTCCTGCGCGACACGCTGCGCCGCATCGCCCTGTGCCTCGGAAAGGACGAGCAGGAGCTCCAGATGATGCTCGCGCGCAGCTTCCTCGTCTCGGCGGACAACGCGCACGCCCAGCACCCCAACCACGGTGAATACGCCGACCCCGACAACTGCCCGTATATGAACGAGGGCGTCGTCATCAAATTCAACGCCAATCAGCGCTACGCGACCGATGGCCGCTCCTGCGCTATTTTCCGCGCCGTGTGCGGAAACGCGGGCGTTCCCACGCAGGTCATGTCCAACCGCTCCGATCTTCCCGGCGGCTCGACGCTCGGCTCGATCTCCGATACGCTCGTGCCGGTCAGCACGGTGGACATCGGCCTGCCCCAGCTCGCGATGCACTCTTCGTGGGAGACCGCGGGCGTGCAGGACTATGAATTCCTGATCCGCGCGATGACGGAGTATTTCGGCAGCGCACTGTAAGAGACCTGCCGAAACGGTAGACAAAAGCACGGAAACATGCTAAAATAAAATGATTTTTGATCAAATACGCTTTCAACGACAGAAAGGAAATATATCATGGACGTTAAGGAAATTCTCAAGCACGTTGACCATACCCTCCTCAAGCAGACCGCCACCTGGGAGGACATCAAGCAGATCTGTGACGACGGCATCAAATACGGCTGCGCGAGCGTCTGCATCCCGCAGACCTATGTGAATCACGCCGCGCACTACGTCGCCGAGCAGCAGCACTATGGCTTCGGCCAGCTGCCCATCTGCACGGTCATCGGCTTCCCCAACGGCTACACGCCCAGCGGCATCAAGTGCATGGAGGCCGAGTCCGCCGTCGCCGACGGCGCGACCGAGATCGACATGGTCATCAACCTCGGCTGGGTCAAGGAGGGCCAGTACGACAAGATCCTTCAGGAGATCAACTCTGTGAAAATCTCCTGCCATGGCAACATCTTAAAGGTCATCATCGAGACCTGCCTGCTCACCGACGAAGAGAAGATCAAGCTCTGCGAGGTCGTCTCCAATTCTCACGCCGACTATATCAAGACCTCCACGGGCTTTGCCGGCGGCGGCGCGACCCGCGAGGATGTCGCCCTCATGGCCGCCCACATGACCAACGGCAAGAAGATCAAGGCCGCCGGCGGCATCGCGAGCCTGCAGGACGCCGAAGATTTTCTCAAGCTCGGCGCCGACCGCCTCGGCACGTCCCGCATCGTCAAGGCCGTCAAGGAGCTCGAGGCCAAGGGCGAACTTTAAGAAAGGGGAGGGCTCAATATGCCGACTCCGCATAACAGCGCGAAAAAGGGCGACTTCGCCAGGACCGTTCTGATGCCCGGCGACCCGCTGCGCGCGAAATTCATCGCCGAAACATTTTTAGATGAACCAAAGCTCGTCAACAACGTCCGCGGCGTGCAGGGCTACACAGGCACCTACAAGGGCGTTCCCGTCAGCGTGATGGCCAGCGGCATGGGGATGCCGTCCATCGGTATCTACTCCTACGAGCTGTTCACGCAGTACGATGTCGAGAGCATCATCCGAGTGGGTTCGGCGGGCGCGCTGCAAAAGGACTTGAAGCTCGGTGACGTGGTCGCGGGCATGGGTGCGTGCACCAACTCGAACTACGCCGCGCAGTACGGCCTTGGCGGCACATTTGCCCCCATCGCGGACTTTCAGCTGCTCTCCGCCGCCGTTGAATCGGCGAAGGAGCTCGGCGTCCGCATGGACGTCGGCAACCTCTACTCGTCCGACACGTTCTACGACGCGTCGAACCCGTCGCTCAAGTGGGCGGACATGGGTGTGCTCGCCATCGAGATGGAGGCCGCCGCCCTCTACTGCAACGCCGCCTATACGAAAAAGCGCGGACTTTCCCTCTGCTCGATCTCCGACAATATCCTCACCGGCGAGGAACTTTCGCCCGAGGCGCGGCAGACGAGCTTCACCGCCATGATGAAAATCGCGCTCGAAACAGCCGTAAAGATGGCGGCAGAATCCCAAAAGTAAGGAGATTATCATGCCATGCGCGTGATCGATATTGAAAACATTGTGACCAACATGAAGGACGATGCCCGCTTCGTCCTGCGCTGCGAGGAGGTCTTTCACGACAAGATCAGCTCCGCCGCGGCGAGCATTTTAATGAACAAGGGGCAAAAGCCCATCGTCTGCCTGACGGGCCCGAGCGGCTCGGGTAAGACGACGACGGCGATGCGCCTGCGCGAATACCTCGAAAACCTCGGCGTCAAGGTCTGCATGCTCAGCATGGATAACTTTTTCCTGCCGCTTGATCAGCGTCCGCCCGAGGCGAGCGACTGGGAGTCGCCCTACTGCGTGAACCGCGATTTACTCATCGAGGATATCCACCGCCTGATGGACGGCGAGCTCGTGGAGCTGCCGGTCTACGACTTCAAGGCCGGCGGCGTCGGCGGCTACAAGCCCATGCAGGGCGACAAGGACGCCGTCATCATCGCCGAGGGCATCCACATGCTCAACCCGCTGATTTTCGACCAGCTCAGAAGCGAAGCTACGGGCGTTTACGTTGCCCCGCGTACGCGTATCATCACGCACAAGGACCGCATCGTTCGTCCCGAGCAGCTGCGCGTGGCGCGCCGCATGATCCGCGACTATCAGGGCCGCGGCCATTCGCTGCGTCAGACCGTCGAGCGCGCCGAGAGTGTCGACCGCGGCGAGCTCAACTACATCATGCCGAACAAGCCGAACGCGAGCATCCACATCGACACGTTCCACGACTACGAGCCGTGCATCCTCGCGCGGTATTTGAAGGAGATCCCCGAGTTTTACAGCCAGCTCGACGATCAGTTTATCGCCGAGCACGGGCTGAGCGACCTGATGGACGTTGTCAACTCCGTGCCGTCGCTGCGCACGGACTATGTCCCGCGCGACTCCATCGTGCGAGAGTTCGTCGGCGGCAGCTGCTTTGAGTATTAAATCGGCAAAATCTGACAACGAACTGTAATTTCTGATTTTGATAATACGAAACGCAATCGAAATTTGGCGCTTTTGCGCGAAAAGGGGAGGAAGAGCGAATGCATTCTGACGAGCGGCGAAAGGCCATTGCCGACGTGCTGCACGCGGCGGACGCGCCGGTCAGCGCCTCCGCGCTGGCGGAAAAATTCTCCGTCTCGCGCCAGATCATCGTGGGCGATATCGCGCTGCTGCGCTCCTCGGGCGAGGAAATTCTCGCCACTCCGCGCGGCTATGTGACGCCGAAGGAGGCGCGCGGCATCCTCCGCCGTGTCGCCGTGAAGCACACGCCGCAGGAGATGGAAGCCGAGCTCAACACCATCGTCGACAACGGCTGTACGGTCATCGACGTTATCGTCGACCACCCCATCTACGGCCAACTCACCGGCCCGCTGCAAATTTCGAACCGCTACGAGGTCAGCCAGTTCATTGAGCGCTGCAAAAAGGCGGAGCCGCTGTCCAGTCTCACCGACGGCATCCACCTGCACACGCTCTCGTGTCCCGACGAGGCGGCGTTCGAGCGCACGAAGAGTGCGCTGCGCGCACTGCGCGTCCTGCTGGAGGAAAACGGAAATTAAGGGTTGACAATCCTCACACAAGCGATTATAGTGTCATATGCACGTGTCAAGACACCTGCATATGACACTATTTTATTTTTAGGCTGTGAGGATATCATGGAAAAATTCAAAGCGTTCTGCAAACGCAAAAACATTGAAGTTTCGGCCAAGCGCTACGGCATCGATGCGCTCGGCGCAATGGCGCAGGGCCTCTTTTGCTCGCTGCTCATCGGCACGATCATCAAGACGCTCGGCGCGCAGCTGGGCGTTCCGTTTCTGACGGATATCGGCACCTACGCAATGTCCGTCTCCGGCCCTGCGATGGCGGTCGCCATCGGCTACGCGCTCAAGGCTGACCCGATGGTGCTCTTCTCCCTTGCCGCAGTGGGCTGGGCGGCCAACGCCGAGGGCGGCGCGGGCGGCCCGCTTGCCGTTCTCATCATCGCGATCCTTGCCGCCGAGTGCGGCAAGGCCGTGAGCAAGGAGACGAAGATCGACATTTTGGTGACGCCCGCCGTGACCATCTTAGTCGGCGTCGCGCTCGCCAAGTGGATCGCGCCGCCCATCGGCACAGCCGCCTCCGCCTTCGGTCTCGTCATCGACAACGCGACCAGGCTCCAGCCGTTCTGGATGGGCATTGCCGTCTCCGTGCTCGTGGGCGTCGCGCTCACGCTGCCCATCTCCTCCGCCGCCATCTGCGCGGTGCTGAAGATGACCGGTCTTGCCGGCGGCGCGGCCGTCGCAGGCTGCTGCGCGCAGATGGTCGGCTTCGCCGTGATGAGCTTTAAGGAAAACCGCTGGGGCGGGCTTGTGTCGCAGGGCCTCGGCACGTCGATGCTCCAGATGCCGAACATTGTCAGAAATCCCCGCGTCTGGATCGCGCCGACGCTCGCCTCCGCCATCACCGGCCCCATCGCCACGTGCGTGTTCCATCTTGAGATGAACGGTGCGCCGATCAACTCCGGTATGGGCACCTGCGGCCTGTGCGGCCTCATCGGCGTGTGGACGGGCTGGGTCTCTCCGAGCGAGGAGGCTGTCGCCAAGGGCGCGGCGGCCATGAGCCCAACGGGCTTTGACTGGCTGGGTCTCATCCTCGTCGCCATCGTGCTGCCCGCCATCCTTGCTCCGCTCATCAATATGGTCTGCCGCCGCCTCGGCTGGGTCAAGGACGGCGACCTGAAGCTCGACTGAGAAAATAACGTGTAAAAAGTGTGGACTTTTTGTAAAGAATCCCATCAATTATCACAAAAAAGTAAAATTGGGGAGAATCGGACTTGATTCTCCCCTTTGCTTTTGCTATACTGTCAGACGAAGTGCGTCCGCACTTCAAAATAAACCGGAGAGCGGCCCGCCGCCGACCGGAAAAATAAGGAAGGATAGAAGAATGAAGAAGTTTTTTGCGCTGCTTCTCGCTCTCGTCATGGTTCTGTCCCTCGTTGCCTGCGGTGATAAGAAGACCGACGACAACCAGGACAACAACACCGACGATCAGCAGGGCGGGACCACCACTTACACCAATCCTGACGATATCGACGACAACATGACGTCCGAAGACGGCAAGTATGAGATCGCGTTCGTCACCGACGTCGGCCAGCTGAAGGATAAGTCCTTCAACCAGGGCACCTTCGACGGCGTGAAGCTCTATGCCGCCAACAACGGCCTGAGCTACAAGTACTATCAGCCCGCCAACGGCGATCAGGCTACCGATGACGACCGTTACGACGCCATGAAGGCTGCCGTGGACGGCGGCGCCAAGGTCATCGTCTGCGCCGGCTTCATGCAGGGCACGGCCCTCGAGAAGGCCGCTAAGGAATTCACCGACACCAAGTTCGTCTTCATCGACGGTTGGTCCCTCGGCCTTGACAACGTTGCGGGCATCGCCTTCAACGAAGAGCAGTGCGGCTACTTCGCCGGTTACGCTGTCGTCAAGGAAGGCTATGAGAAGCTCGGCTTCACCGGCGGCGGCGGCGGCACGAACCCCGCCTGCATCCGTTACGGCTGGGGCTTTGCTCAGGGCGCCAACGACGCTGCTAAGGAAATGGATAAGACCGTCGACCTGAACTACTCCTGGGAGTACGGCGCTTCCTTCCAGGCTTCCCCCGAGCTGCAGACCATGGTCTCCGGCTGGTACTCCAACGGCACTGAGATCGTCTTCGCCTGCGGCGGTTCCATGTTCCAGTCCGTCGTCGCTGCCGCTTCCGCTGAGGACGGCAAGGTCGTCGGCGTCGACGTCGACCAGTCCAGCGAGTCCGAGACTGTCGTCACTTCCGCTATGAAGGGCCTGAGCGACGCTGCCGAGTGGGCGATCGCTAAGGTTTACGATGGCACCTGGGACGAGATCGGCAATGCTGCCACCTCCCTGGGCGTTGCTGAGAACGCTGTCGGCCTGCCGACCGCTACCTGGTCCATGGAGAACTTCTCCGTTGCCGACTATGAAGACCTCTTCCAGAAGGTCCTCAACGGCGACATCACCATCGACAACAACTCCGAGATGGCTGACCCCTCCACCGCCGGCCTGAGCAACGTCAACGTCAACTACATCGGCGGCTAATTCCCAATAGCGCATACATAAAAGAACGGAAGACTTCGGTCTTCCGTTCTTTTTCACATTTCTGACAGGGAAAGACATGCGAAAACCTTTTGCTTTTCATCGGAAAACGTGATATAGTATAATGTAGTTATGGTTTCCGTCCTCGCAGCGCAGCGCGTGCGGGCCATCAAAACGGAAGGAGGGCGAAAAAACTTGGAGAATCAGTATGCGATCGAGATGCTGAACATCACCAAAAAATTCCCCGGTATTATCGCCAATGACAACATCACCTTACAGCTCAAAAAGGGCGAGATCCACGCCCTGCTCGGTGAAAACGGCGCGGGAAAATCGACCTTAATGTCGGTTCTCTTCGGCCTTTATCAGCCGGAGGAGGGTATCATCAAAAAGGACGGCAAGGTCGTGTCCATCAAGGACCCGAACGATGCCACCGCGCTCGGCATCGGCATGGTGCACCAGCATTTCAAGCTGGTGGACGTTTTCACGGTGCTCGATAACATCATCCTCGGCGCGGAGACGACGAAGTGCGGCTTTTTGCAGAAGAAAGAGGCGCGCAAAAAGGTCGAGGAGATCTCAAAGCGCTACGGTCTGAACGTCGACCTTGACGCCAAGGTCGAGGATATCACGGTTGGTATGCAGCAGCGCGTGGAAATTCTGAAGATGCTGTATCGCGACAACGAGATCCTCATCTTCGATGAGCCGACCGCGGTGCTCACTCCGCAGGAGATCGAAGAGCTGATGGCCACGATGAAGGAGTTTGCCCGCGAAGGCAAGTCCATCCTCTTCATCTCCCACAAGCTCAACGAGATCATGGAGGTTTCTGACCGCGTGAGCGTCCTGCGCAAGGGTAAGTACATCGGCACGGTCAACACGAGCGAGACCACGAAGCAGGAGCTTTCCAACATGATGGTCGGCCGCCCCGTGCAGCTCGAGGTCACGAAGGACGAGGCCAAGCCTGCGGGCGAGGTCTTGAAGGTCGACCACCTCTGCGTCCACTCCCACGTGCAGAAGCGCAACGCCGTGAATGACGTTTCCTTCACCGTCCGCGCGGGCGAGATCGTCTGCATCGCCGGTATCGACGGCAATGGTCAGACGGAGCTTGTCTACGGCCTGACGGGCCTTGACAAGCCGTCCTCCGGCACGATCACCCTCTGCGGCAAGGATATCTCTCGTGCCTCCATCCGCCACCGCGGCGAGCACATGAGCCACATTCCCGAAGACCGCCACAAGCACGGCCTCGTGCTCGACTTCACACTCGAGCAGAACATGGTGCTCCAGCGCTTCAACGAGCCGCGCTTTGAAAACCACGGCTTTATCAACAACAAGGCTGTGCGCGACTATGCCAACTACCTGATCGACAAGTTCGACGTGCGCAGCGGCCAGGGCGCGATTACGCGCGCGCGTTCCATGTCCGGCGGCAACCAGCAGAAGGCCATCATCGCCCGCGAGGTCGACCGCGACAAGGACCTCATCGTCGCCGTGCAGCCCACGCGCGGCCTGGATGTCGGCGCGATCGAATTCATCCACAGCCAGCTCGTCGCCGAGCGCGACCGCGGCAAGGCGATTTTGCTCGTCTCGCTCGAGCTGGACGAGGTCATGAGCCTCTCTGACCGCATCCTCGTCATGTACGAGGGTGAGATCGTCGGCGAACTCGACCCGAAGAAAACCACCGTCGAAGAGCTCGGCCTTTACATGGCCGGCGCCAAGCGCATGGCGAAGGAGGAGGCGGCCGTATGAAAAAAGAACACTTCCTGCAAAGCGAAGGCTTTAAGACCGTCGCGGCGTCCGTCCTCTCGATCCTGATTGGCCTCGCCGTCGGCAGCATCGTCATTTTGATCGTCGGCCTCACGAGCCCGAACCTCTCGCTCTCCTCGGCGTGGGACGGCATCCGCATCGTGTTCGGCGGCCTGTTCTCCACGGGACGCGACGCCTCCGGCACGCTGACGTGGGGCTTCAACCCGACGAATATCGGCAACATGCTCTTCCGTGCCGCGCCGCTCATCATGACGGGCCTTTCCGTCGGCATGGCGTATAAAACAGGCCTTTTCAACATCGGCGCGCCGGGCCAGTACCTCATCGGTACGCTCGTGTCGCTCTCCATCGCCCTCGGCCTTCCGTCCGAGACGATGTCCACCACGCTCATCTGGCTGCTCGCCTTTCTCGGCGGCACGCTCGCGGGCGCGGTCTGGGGCGCGATCCCCGGCCTTTTCAAGGCCCTGCTCAACATCAACGAGGTGCTCGCCTGCATCATGACGAACTGGATCGCGGCGAACCTCGTCACGTGGCTCTTTGATATCAGCAACTTTAAGAACGTCACCGAGTCCACCAAGACCGGCTATATCTACAAGACGACCTACAACGGCGTTGCCACCGCGAAGATGGGCCTTGACAAGCTCTTCCCGAACTCCCAGGTCAACGGCGGCATCCTCATCGCCATCGTCTTTGCAATCGCCGTTTACGTGATGATGTCCAAGACGACGTTCGGCTATCAGCTCAAAGCCTGCGGCTCCAACCGTCATGCCGCGCGCTACGCCGGTATCGCCGACAAGCGCAACATCGTCATCTCCATGGCGATCGCGGGCGGACTGAGCGCGGCGGGCGCTTCGCTCTACTATCTCTCCGGCAACACAGAGTTCTTCTGGTCCACGTACCAGTCGCTCCCTGCCATCGGCTTCAACGGCATCCCTGTTGCGATGCTCGCCTCCTGTAACCCCATCGGCATCATCTTCACGGCGCTGTTCATGTCGATGCTCGATATCTCGGGCCTGCAGCTGACGAACCTGACGGCCTATAACGAGTACATCACGAACGTCATCATCGCCGTCATCGTGTACCTCAGCGCCTTCTCGCTGGTCATCAAGATGTGGATCGGCAAGCTCGGCAAAAAGAAGGACGACGGCGCGGATGCCAACGCGGAGCCCGCCCCGGCGGCAGTTCCCGCGCCAGCCGGTGCACAAGCGGAAACGGAGAAAGGAGGCGACGCGAAATGACATTCCTCATTCAGCAGACGCTCATTTATGCCGTCCCTCTGATGATCGTGGCGCTTGCGGGCGTGTTCGCCGAGCGCAGCGGTATCATCAACCTGGCGCTCGAAGGTATCATGGTCTTCGGCGCATTCATCGGCGTCTGGTTCGTGCGCATTTTGCAGACGAGCGATGCCATCCTCTCCCTCAAGCAGAGCGGCAACTGGGTCGCGCTACAGGGCGTGGAGCTCCTCACGATGCTGGTCGCGGCGGCCTTCGGCGCGCTGTTCTCGCTGCTTTTGAGCTTTGCGTCCATCAACCTGCGCGCTGACCAGACCATCGGCGGCACGGCGCTGAACCTGATGGCCCCCGCACTGGTGCTGTTCTTCATCCGCATCATCGCCAACCAGAATACGCTGCAGATGCTCACGGGCGACGCGGCGAGCTGGTTCATGATCAAAAAGTCTACGCTCGGCATCGACAAGAACACCGACCTCGGCTTTTTCGGCGAGACGTTCGTCAACAAGGTCTACCTTGCGACCTACGTCTGCATCCTGCTTTTCATCATCCTGTCGATCCTGCTCTATAAGACGCGCTTTGGCCTGCGCCTGCGCGCCTGCGGCGAAAACCCGCAGGCGGCGGATTCGCTGGGTATCAACGTCTACAAGATGCGCTACGCGGGCACGACCATTTCCGGCGCGCTCGCGGGCATGGGCGGCTTCGTCTATGCGCTGACAACGGCAAACTGCGCCTCGAACGGCGACGTGGCGGGCTTCGGCTTCCTCGCGTTGGCGGTTATGATCTTCGGCAACTGGAAGCCTGTGAACATCGCGGTCTCTTCGCTGCTGTTCGGCCTTTTCAAGTGCATCGCGGCGAGCTATGCGAGCATCGACATCAACGGCGACGGCGTCTTCATGTTGGCGGAGATCGGCATCAGCGCCCATCTCTACCGCATGCTGCCCTACATCGTCACGCTGCTCGTGCTGGCGTTCACGTCCAAGAGCTCCCGCGCCCCCAAGGCCGAGGGTATCCCCTACGACAAGGGCCAGCGGTAACGTACATCAAAAAGCGGTATGGCAATGCCATACCGCTTTTTTGCAAACGAAATCTATGGAGAAAACTATGGAGATCAGAGAAATTACGACTCCCGATGAAAAGCGGCGCATTACGCGCTTTATTTTAGAATCGCTGCCCGACTGGTTTGGCATTCCAGAGGCGCGCGAGGAATACATCGAAAAGAGTGTTAAGCAGCCGTTTTTCGCCGCGTTCGACGGCGAGAACGCCGTCGGCTTCCTTTACCTTGCCGAAACGGGGAGGGATACGGCGGAACTCTATGTCATGGGCGTGCTGAAAGAATACCACCGCCGCGGCGTCGGCAAGATGCTCTTTGCCGCAGCGAAGCAGCGAGCGAAGGAGCTTGGCTACTCGTTTTTGCAGGTCAAGACCGTGCAGATGGGGAAGTACCCTGAGTACGACGCGACGAACCGCTTCTATCTCGCCCTCGGTTTTGGCGAGTTTGAGGTATTCCCGACGCTCTGGGACGAGTGGAACCCGTGTCAAATCTACGTGATGAGCCTGAAATAAGAAAATGTTGGAACTTTTTCCCGCCGTTTTGCGTCTATAAAAGCAGAAAAACAGGGGAGGGAAGCATATGACCGTCCGCGAACCGAAAAAACGCTCTAATTTGCGGCTGAAGCTCGGCGGCGCGTATTTTAGCGCGCAGCGAAAACTCAGATGGCTTTCGATGCGGAAGCATTTTGCGCGCGAGCGCAGCGGGGAAGACTTAGCATATCAGGCGTTTTCCCACCATACGCCGCTCATGCGAAAGCTCAAGGACGTCGACATGCAGCTCCAGCGCAACAAGGTGACGAATCTCCGCCTCGCCTGTGCGCGGCTCGACGGGCTTTTGCTGCGCCCCGGTGAAACGATGAGCTACTGGTATCTCATCGGAAAGCCGACGGCGGGGAAGGGGTATCTGCCCGGCATGATCCTGCGCAACGGCGGGTATCTGGCCGCGACGGGCGGCGGGCTCTGCCAGCTCTCAAACCTCATCTACTGGATGACGCTGCACACGCCGCTCACGGTCGTCGAGCGCCACCGCCACGGCTACGACGTCTTTCCCGACGCGAACCGCACGCAGCCCTTCGGCAGCGGTGCGACTTGTTTTTACCCCTATCTTGACCTGATGATCCGCAACGACACACAGGACACCTATCAGATGCGCGTCCGCGTCGGCAAAACAGACCTTGAGGGCGAGTGGCGCGTGAGCGCCGAGCCGACCGAGCGCTATGCGGTCGTCGAGCGCAACCACGAGATGCGCGCGCAGTACTGGGGCGGCTACATCCGCCACAACGAGCTCTACCGGCAGACGTTTGATTTGCAGGGCAAGCTGCTCGCGGAGACGCCTGTCGCCGTGAACGACGCGGTGATGATGTATTCGCCGTATCTGGAAGAAAGCAAAAAGGAAGGCTGAAAGCCTTCCTTTTATTCAGCCGTTTCGTCCGCCTCTTCGGGCGTATCCTCTTCCTCGGGCTCTTCCCACGGCTGCATCGTGGCGACGCAGCGGTTGATATTCTTGCCCTCGGCATAGAATTTGGCCTCGTAGTCGGTCATCACGCCGCGCTGTCCGTTCGCGTGCAGATCGCGCGTGACCTCGGAGAGGGTGAAGCCGAACTGCGGGATCTCCTCGATCGACCACTCAAACAGCGGGTCGTTGTCGGTCTTGAAATGAATTTGGCCGTTGTCCTTGAGCACCTTGCGGTAGAGCTTCAAGAAATTGCCGTGCGTCAGCCGGCGCTTGGCCTGCCGCTTGGGAGGCCACGGGTCGCAGAAGTTGACATAGATGCGGTCGACCTCGCCTGCATCGAAAATTTCGGGCAGCTGGTTGGCGTCGATGTCGATGAAGAAGACGTTGTGCAGCTCTGCTTTCGCCGCGCGCTCCATCGCGACGACCATCGCGTCGGGCACCTTTTCGACCGCGATGAGCAGCACGTCGGGCTCCGCCGCGGCCGTCTCGGCGGTGAAGCGGCCCTTGCCGCAGCCGAGCTCCACGCGGATCTCCTTCGCCTCGGGCATCAAGTCGTGCCAGCGGCCCTTGCGCTCGTAGGGGTCCTTGATCTGATACGCCCCGCACCGCTCCATGCGGGGAAGCAGGTTTTTCTTTTTGCGCATTCGCATAGAATGAACCTCGTTTTCCTATAATTAAAGCCTATCATATCGAAAATTGGTGCAAGAGACAAGTCATTTTAAAAATTTTATACAAGAGTTGCTGCATTGGGAGAAAAGATCATTAAAAATGCAACGTTTCTTGCAATGACGCCGGAAAAGTGTGAAACTTTTTTGAAAAAAGTGATTTTTCTCTTGCAAATATGCCTTGCCGCCCATATAATAGGGGGCAGTTGAAGAAGACAGGAGGAGACACATGATGTCTTTTGTCAAATATGAACCCAAGGGCAACATTGCCTATCTCATCATTGACCGCGAAAAGGCGCTCAACGCGCTCAATTCTCAGGTGCTCGCCGATCTCGATGCCGCGCTCGACGCGGTGGACTTAAGCGAGATCCGCTGCCTGATCGTCCGCGGCGCGGGCGAGAAGTCCTTTGTCGCCGGCGCGGACATCGCGCAGATGAAGGAGCTCAGCAAGGAGGAGGCCGAGGCCTTCGGCAAGCAGGGCAACGACGTCATGCGCAAGCTCGAAGCGTTCCCCATCCCGACGATCGCGGCGGTGGGCGGCTATGCCCTCGGCGGCGGCTGCGAGCTCGCGATGAGCTGCGACTTCCGCATCTGCTCCGATACCGCCGTCTTCGGCCAGCCCGAGACAGGCCTTGGCATCACGCCGGGCTTTGGCGGCACACAGCGCCTTGCCCGCCTCGTCGGCCCCGGCATGGCCAAGCAGATGATCTACACCGCCCGCAACATCAAGGCGGACGAGGCCTACCGCATCGGCCTTGTCAACGCGGTCTATCCGCTTTCTGACCTCTACGCCGCGGCGGAAAAGCTCGCCGGCCAGATCGCTGGCAACGCGCCCATCGCGGTGCGCGCGTCCAAGCAGGCCATCAACGACGGTCTTCAGGCCGACATTGACCGCGCCGTCGTGATCGAGGAGAAGGCCTTCGGCTCCTGCTTCCAGAGCGCCGACCAGCAGGAGGGCATGGGCGCCTTCCTCGAAAAGCGCAAGCACGAGCCCTTTATCAACAAGTGATTCCATAGAATTATCTATTTATATTGTAGGAGGATACACACAATGAAAGTTGCAGTTTTCGGCGCCGGCACCATGGGCAGCGGCATCGCTCAGGTCTTCGCGGCCAAGGGCCACACCGCTCTGATGTACGCTTCCAGCGTCGCTTCCGCTCAGCGCCACAAGGATAAGCTCGCCGCTTCCCTGCAGAAGCGCGTCGAGAAGGGCAAGATGACCGAAGAGGCCAAGGACGCCATCCTGAACAACATCCTCGTCGAGGAGAAGTCTGCCGCGGCGGACGCCGACCTTGTCATCGAGTGCGTGGCGGAGAACATGGACACCAAGCGTCAGCTCCTCGGCGAGCTCGACGAGATGTGCAAGGAGAGCACCGTCTTCGCGACCAACACCTCTTCTCTGTCTGTCACCGAGATGGGTCTCGGCCTGAAGCACGCCGTCATCGGCATGCACTTCTTCAACCCCGTGCCCAGCATGAAGCTCGTTGAGGTCATCCGCGGCGCCAACACCACGCAGGAGACCTTCGACTTCATCTACAACCTCTCCAAGGAGATCGGCAAGGAGCCTGTCGAGGTCGCTGAGGCTCCGGGCTTCGTCGTCAACAAGATCCTGATCCCGATGATCAACGAGGCCATCGGTCTGGTCGAGACCGGCGTTGCCTCTGTCGAGGATATCGACAAGGCCATGATGCTCGGCGCGAACCACCCCATGGGCCCCCTCGCCCTGGGCGACTTCATCGGCCTTGACGTGTGCCTCGCCATTATGAACGTCCTCTACAGCGAGACCGGCGATCCGAAGTATCGTCCCGCTCTGCTGCTCAAGAAGATGGTCCGCGGCGGCCAGCTCGGCAAGAAGTCCGGCAAGGGCTTCTACGATTACAGCAAGAAGTAATCCGTCCCTAAAAGGATAAAAAGGAGAGGCAGTTTACAAAAACTGCCTCCCCTTTTCTCTTTTGGAATGGAAAGGATTCCTGAAAATGACAGAAAACTGTCATAAAAGGAACGGAAATGTCAAAAAGGCTTTAATGAATTCGGCAAAAAGCACGAATTCCAAAAAGGAATGATAGTTCCCCTTGCGAAAATGAAACGCACAGGATATAATGAGAGTCACGGAACTGATTTGTGAAAAATTAGACAATCCAATTATTTTTATAGTGAAGGAGCAAAAGACTATGGATTTCCATCTGTCCAAAGAACATCTGCTGGTCCGCAAAATGTATCGCGAATTTGCAGAAAATGAAGTCAAGCCTTTAGCTGAGGAACTCGATGAGGAAGAGCGCTTCCCCATGGAGACCGTCGAAAAGATGGCCAAGCTCGGCATGATGGGTATTTACTTCCCGAAGCAGTACGGCGGCGCCGGCGGCGATGTTCTCAGTTATGCCATGTGCGTGGAGGAGCTCGCTAAGGTTTGCGGCACCACCGCTGTTATCGTTTCCGCCCACACCTCCCTCTGCTGCGCTCCCATTTTCGAGAACGGCACCGAGGAGCAGAAGATGAAGTATCTGCCTGACCTTCTGTCCGGCCGCAAGATCGGTGCGTTCGGTCTGACCGAGCCCGGCGCCGGTACCGACGCCTCCGGCCAGCAGACCACCGCTGTCAAGAACGAGAACGGCGACTACGTCCTCAACGGCAGCAAGTGCTTCATCACCAACGGTAACGTTGCCTCCACTTTCGTCGTGTTCGCCATGACCGACAAGAGCAAGGGCAACCACGGTATCACCGCCTTCATCGTTGAGAAGGACTTCCCCGGCTTCTCCACCGGTAAGCACGAGAAGAAGATGGGTATCCGCGGCAGCTCTACCTGCGACCTCGTCTTCGAAGACTGCGTCGTCCCCAAGGAGAACCTGCTCGGTAAGGAAGGCGAAGGCTTCAAGATCGCCATGAAGACCCTCGACGGCGGCCGTATCGGTATCGCCTCCCAGGCTCTCGGTCTTGCCGAAGGCGCCATCAACGAGGCTGTCAAGTACACCAAGGAGCGTATCCAGTTTGGTCGCCGCCTGAGCCAGTTCCAGAACACCCAGTTCCAGCTGGCCGACATGCACACCCGCACTCAGGCTGCCCAGTACCTCGTTTACGCTGCCGCTATGAAGAAGCAGAATCACGAGGATTACTCCATGGACGCTGCCATGGCCAAGCTCTTCGCGGCCGAGACCGCTTCCGATGTCACCCGCCGCGCTGTTCAGCTCTTCGGCGGCTATGGCTACACCCGTGAGTATCCCGTTGAGCGCATGATGCGCGATGCCAAGATCACCGAGATCTACGAGGGCACTTCCGAAGTCCAGCGTATGGTCGTTGCCAAGTATCTTGGTGTGAACTAAAAAAGGAGGTAAAGATATAATGAAGATTCTTGTTTGCGTTAAGCAGGTCCCCGATACCTCCGGTAAGGTTGCCGTCAATCCCGATGGTACCCTGAACCGCGCTTCCATGCAGACCATCATCAACCCCGATGATATGAACGCCGTTGAGGCCGCTCTCAAGCTCAAGGATGAGCTGGGCTGCACGGTCACCGTCGTCACCATGGGTCCCCCGCCGGCAGAAGGTATGCTGCGCGAGCTGATGGCCATGGGCGCTGATGACGGCTATCTCGTTTCCGCCCGTGAGTTCGGCGGTTCCGATACTTACGCCACCTCCCAGATCCTTGCCGCCGCTCTCGACACCATCGGTCTCGATGACGACGACATCGTCTTCTGCGGCCGTCAGGCTATCGATGGTGATACCGCTCAGGTCGGTCCTCAGATCGCTGAGAAGCTGCACCTGCCCCAGATCACCTACGCCGCCGACGTGAAGAAGGAAGGCGACACCCTGACCGTCAAGCGCATGCTCGAGGACGGCTACATGACCATCAAGGCTCAGACCCCGTGCCTGATCACCTGCATCAAGGAGCTCAATACTCCGCGTTACATGAGCGTCTCCGGTGTGTTTGAGTGCTACTCCAAGCCCATGACCGTTCTGGACTACAACGCCCTGAAGGATCACCCCCTCATCGACGCTACCACCATCGGCCTCAAGGGCTCCCCGACCAACATCCTGACCTCCTTCACGCCTCCCCAGAAGGGCGCCGGTCAGATGCTCGAGGGCAACGACATGGCTACCTGCGAGAAGCTCGCCGGCATCCTGCTCGAAAAACACATCATTTAAGGAAAGGAGATCAATACGATGCGTAACGAAGTGAAACTTGCTAACCCCAACTATGACTCCTCCAAGATCGAAGAGTTCAAGAACGTATGGGTCTTCTGCGAACAGCGTCAGGGCCAGATGATGTCCACCTCCTATGAGCTGATCTCCGAAGGCCGCAAGCTGGCGGACGAGCTGGGCGTGAAGCTCTGCGGTCTGCTGGTCGGCGACAATGTCGGCGATCTCGCCGAGAGCATTGGCGGCTACGGCGCTGATGAGGTCATCGTCTGCGACCACCCCCTGCTGAAGAACTACACCACCGACGCCTATGCCAAGGTCATCTGCGACGTCATCTCCGAGATGAAGCCCGAGGCCTTCCTCATCGGCGCGACCAACATCGGCCGTGACCTCGGCCCCCGCTGCGCAGCCCGTCTGCACACCGGTCTCTGCGCCGACTGCACCCACCTCGACGTTGACATGCCCATCTACAAGGACTTCCTGCGCGGCGCTTCCACGCTGCCCGAGGCCAAGATCGACGGCATGGCCACCGCGAAGGTCATGGGTAAGGATCACGATGTCTCTCGCGACCTGAAGATGACCCGTCCCGCGTTCGGCGGCAACCTGATGGCTACCATCATCTGCCCGCGCTTCCGTCCCTCCATGGCGACGGTCCGTCCCGGCGTTATGAAGAAGGCTGCTTACGACGAGGCGAAGGCCAAGGCCGTTAAGGTCACCAAGTACGACGTCAAGCTCGACGCTGCCGATCTCCAGACCGAGGTCGTCGAGGTCGTCAAGGCTGCCAAGAAGCTCGTCGACCTGGTTGGCGCTGACTACATCGTCTCCGTCGGCCGTGGTATCTCCAAGGACGTCGAGGGCGGCATCAAGCTCGCTCACGAGCTCGCCGATGTGCTCGGCGGCGTTGTTGGCGGCTCCCGTGTTGCCATCGACTCCGGCTGGCTCACTGCCGACCATCAGGTCGGTCAGACCGGTAAGACCGTCCATCCGAAGGTCTACGTCGCTCTCGGTATCTCCGGCTCCATCCAGCACAAGGCCGGTATGAGCGAGTCCGAGTGCATCATCGCGGTCAACAAGAACGACACCGCGCCGATCTTCGAGATCGCCGACTACGGCATCTGCGGCGACCTGTTCAAGGTCACCCCGATGCTGATCGAGGCCTTCAAGGCCGCGAAGGCGAGCAAGTAAAATACTCAAAAAAAGAGGACACCGTAAGGGCGACTCCTCATAAGGACATCTTGAAAACACCAGATTAAACCGATTGAGAGAATCTCTTGGTGTCGACCAAACGGGAATAGCCATCAACCATTTCATCGTGGTTGGTGGCTATTCCTGTTTAAAGGTATATTCATGTTGAAATCCGAACCGGAATCTTTGTAAAATTCCCTACCGCTCTTTAACCAGAAACAATGGGTAACCGCATGCCTAACCGGGAGAGCAGTTCGTTGGTAATCGTCCCACAGCATGCAGCCAGTTCCTCTGCCCGAATCACCTGACCGCCATCCCGGCCGATAATAGTCACTGTATCGCCAGGAGCGACCTCCGAAAGATCGCTGACGTCCACCAGCAACTGGTCCATGCACATCCGCCCCACCATAGGACAACGCCGGCCCTGAATCAGCACCTGGCCGCCCCGCTGAGGCAGATCCCGGGGCAGACCGTCCGCGTAGCCGATGGTGACCACCGCCAGTTTGGTTTCTTGCTCTGCCTGAAAGACCCGCCCGTACCCGGCGCTCTCTCCGGCTTGCACAGTGCGGATACTGGCCACTCTGGCCCGGAGAGACAGAACCGGTCGCAGATCAAGGCTTCGCTGAACAGGCGCATCATCGCTTCGAACTCCATAGAGTGCGATTCCAGCCCGGACATAGTCACAGGGCTGAGCTGGGAGGTTCCAAAGTCCATAGCTGGACTGGATATGAACTTTGCCGGGATCATATCCGGCAGTTCGGAGCCAGGCCACCGTATCATAGAACAAGGTCAGCTGCTCCTGGGTGTAGGCAACATCTTCGGCTTCCAGGCTGTCCGAGACGTATAGATGAGAAAAGACACCGTCCACTACCAGGTTTGGAAGCCGGAATGCCTCCAGGATCTCCTTCCGGTTTTCCGCCAGGATGCCCAGCCGGTGCATCCCCGTGTCCAGGGCCAGATGGACATGGACACGCCGCCCTCTGGCTGCCAAGGCCCGCCCGTGGTCAATATCCGCCACCGTCTGGGTCAGATGCCATCGTGTCAAGAGCGGAGCTTCCTCCGGGGAGGTATAACCTAAGATCAAGATCGTCCCCCGGATGCCCGCCTTTCGCAGAGCAATCCCCTCGGCCAGGCAGGCCACGGCAAAGGCCCGGACGCCCGCTCGCTGTAAGGTGCGGGCGGTCACTGCCCCGCCGTGACCGTAGGCCTCCGCCTTTACCACCGCCATCAGCTCTGTCCCCGGGGCCAATGTGTTCCGCAGCACCTGGGCGTTGTGCCCAAGGGCCGCCAGATCAACCTCCCGCCAGGCCCGAGCGGTGGGGCTGGGCTTCTTTTGAAGCCTCAGCAGGCAAGGGGCGGAGAGCAGCACACTGAGCGCCAGCACCACAATAAAATGGAGAACACTGTTTTCAATGAGCATTTCTCCCAGTCCCAGTAGCTTTGCCGCTCCCCGGACCAGTACGATGCAGAGGGGATGGAGCACATACATGGCTGTGGAAAATTCCCGGACTTTCCTGGACTCGCCCTTGTTTCCGCCCAGCAGCAGAGAAAAAAGGCATACTATGCACAGGGGGAGGGCGAGGTACATGCTGTCGTGGCGCTGGACATCCATGCGATGGAGCCACAGCCCCTCGGCGCTCATGGCTGCCAGAGAGAGGAAGAAGCCCGCCAGAGACAGCTTTTGGTTCCACCGCCTTCCGGCGGCCCCAAGCAGAAGGAACAGTGGCGCGAAGAACAGGCCATTGCGGGTATAGCCGCACAGTGTAAAAATGCCGTCGTAAAGGGTCCGAAGCAGCGGGATCTGGGAAACCAGTCCATAGTAACTGTCCCCGCCCAGACCGATGAGATAGAGTAGCGCCGCCACAGGCAGAGCCACCCGCAGGCCCAGCCGGCTGAGCCACCGGGCGATGACGATGCCCAGAATGGTCGCCGGGAAATACCACAGGTGGTAGAAGGTGCCGTCCACCAGCAGTTTCCGCAAAACATCCGCCGGACCGGTGAAGCTGCCGGCATAGAGATTCACTGGCAGATACAAAAGGATGCAGACGCCGTAGAGCAGGCAGAGCTTTTTCAGCTGCCGCCCCACACCAGCCCAGTGATTCCGGCTCAGAAAGTACCCAGTGGTCATCAGAAAGAATGGGACTGCCACCCGGGCCAGTACCCGGGTAAGCCAGAAATCAGCCATGGCAGACACATCCGCCAGGGGCGAGGTGTGGTTCATCACCACCAGCAGGACTGCCGCCAGACGAAAGAGGTCCAAAGTCGGGACGGTTTTCTTAGCCGTTCTCATGGGTATCCCCCCACCATGTCAGGATAAATCCCTCCACATTGTCGCCGGATATCTGGCAGCAGCCCTCCGGCACTTCCACCTCTGTGACGGCTCCGGCGGCGGGCACATAGAACACCTGGGCCATGCGGCCGTTTTCCAGAGCGACGCTCCGGGGACCCTGCCGCAAAAAGTCCCGGTACTCCTCCAGACACAGCCCGTTGGTTTCCATCAGCTGGGCGTGGGGCGCCCCCACATAGCGGAAGTGCCACGGCTCAGCCGAGATCCCGGTGACTTCCTCCTTGCCCCGCTGGTAGCGTTCGATAAAGCCGTACCGGGCCGCCAGACGCCTAAATCTTCCGCAGACGCCGTCATAGGGAAAGGCAGGCCGGATGAAGTCGATGTATCCGGCAGCCTTTCCCAGGTCGATGGCGAGGCCGGTCTGATGCTCACTGCATCCTGGAAGGGCCACATACTGGCGGGTAAATGTCTCCCCATGCTCCGCCATGGAGTCGTCCCAGATCCGCTGCTGTTCCTGCTGGCTCCGCCAGCCGGACACCGGCACGATCTCCCGCTGTCCCCCCGCCTTTTGGATACAGGCAGACAGTAGCTGCCGTGCCCGGCTTTCAAGAAGAATGTCGGGGTGGTGCGGGTCCACCGAGGTCAGCGCAGATCGCTCTTTTTCATGCAGGGGATGCGCCCGGTTGACCAGGACCAGCGGCCCCTGAAAAATCTGCTCCCGGGGAATCGACACGGTTCTCATCCCGCCACCCCCAACTCGATCAGGCGGGTCACCAGCTCCCCAAAGGAAATGCCGATGCCCTGCATCATGCTGGGGTAGCGGCTGTGGGCGGTGAAGCCGGGGATGGTGTTGACCTCATTGAAGACGATCTCCCCATCCGGGGTGAGGAACAGATCCACCCGGGCGAATACCCGGCAGTCCAGGGCACGGTAAATGGTTTTTGCCGCTGCCTGGATCTCTGCCGCCTTCTCCGGCGGGATGCGGGCGGGACAGTGGATGGCGGAGGTCTTTAAGGTGTACTTCTCCTCATAGTTGAAAAAGCCCTCCGACAGCGCAATCTCGTCCACCAGACCCACGGTCAGTTCCTCGTTGCCCATGACCGCGCAGCCCACCTCAAAGCCGGGGATCGTCTCCTCCAGGATCACGGCGCTGTCGTGGCGGAAGGCCTCCTCCATGGCGGCGGGCAGCTCTTCCGGCCCGGAGACTTTGGTGATACCGAAGGAGGAACCGGCCCGGACCGGCTTGACAAACACCGGGTATCCCAGTTCCTCCGCTGCCTGGACGATCCGGCTGAAATCATCGCTGGAATGAAAGACGTGGCTCCGGGGGACCCGGATGCCGGCCAGGGCCGCCAGCTGGTGGGCCCGGTCCTTGTCCATGCACAAAGCGCTGGACAATGTCCCGCAGCCGATGACCGGGACCCCGGCCAGTTCAAAGAGTCCCTGTACCGTACCGTCCTCGCCGTTCTTGCCGTGGAGGACCGGGAATACCGCGTCAAAGAGGAGACGGCGGCCGGAGCCGTCCAGCAGTAGTAAAGCGTGGGCCTCCCGTTCCACCAGCGGGGTGCAGGGGATACAGTCTGCCGCCTGCTGCCAAGTACCGTCCTCCAGCCGGGAGAGGTCGCCGGTATAGCAGAGCCACTGCCCCTCCCGTGTGATGCCCACAGCCAAGGGAGTATAGCGGGCGGGGTCCATGTGGGACAGCACCGCATAGGCGGAATGGAGAGAAACTTCGTACTCCGTGGAGCATCCGCCGAAGAGAACGAGAATGGTTTTCATGGGATAAGACCTCCTAATCAAAATAAAGCGCCTGGTTCTGATACTGAAATGGTACCAGAACCAGGCGTTTCATACTTGTCTATCTACCAACGGATGCCTTGCAAGTTTTCTGCGAAATTCTTGTGATTTTCTTACGGCGCTTCTGAATGGTCTGACGGAAGACAGATGGTGAAGGTGATCCGATCCTCGGTGCTGTCCGCCCGAATGGTCCCGCCGTGGAGCTCCACGATCTCCTTGGCGATGGCTAAGCCAAGGCCCGCACCACCTGTCCGGGTGGCGCGGGAGCTGTCCAGACGGAAGAACTGTTCAAAGATCCGGTCCAATTTCTCCTGGGGGATGTTCTTTCCCGCATTGGAGAAGGTGAGTACGATTTTCCCGGCCTCTATCCGTCCGGCAATTTCCACCGTGCTGTCCGGCAGGCTATAATAAGACGCGTTGCGCAGGAGATTATCAAAGACCCTTGCCAGCTTATCCGGGTCACAGGAATAGTGCAGCTTGGGCGGCAGATCCAGGCTGCATGACAGCCCCGATTCTGCGAAAATGGGGCGGAATTCGCTGGCGACCTGCTCCAGCATCCGCGTCAGGTCCACGCTCTGCCGCTCCAGCTCCAGGCGAGAGAGGTTGAAGCGGGTGATGTCGAAGAACTCGTTGATGAGGTCCTCCAGCCGCTCCGCCTTCTCCAGGGCGATGCCGGTGTACCTGGCCCGGATCTCCGGGGAGATCTGAGGCTCATCCCGCAGGAGGGTCAGGTAGCCGATGACGCTGGTCAGGGGCGTTTTCAGGTCGTGGGCCAGATAGACGATTAGGTCGTTTTTCCGCTGTTCTGCCTCCCGGGCTGCCCGGGCGTCCCGGAGAGCCTGCTCCCGGGCCAGATTCAGCTGGATGGAGATGTCCTCCAGGGAATCCGGCAGCTGGATGGGCTCCTCACTGGGGCGGGATAATTGCTCTGCCGCATTGGCCACCACGTCCAGCTGCTTGATGGGCTTGGAGATAAAATAGAAGCTGATGACCACCCAGCCCGCCAGCACTGTGACGATGCAGACCAGAACGATGTAGTCTCGAACCCAATTCAGGAAGTCGTAGAGCGGCGAGGGCTGCCAGGTGATGCTGGCGCAGATGATGAAGCCCAGGAATGCCAAGGCCATCACTGCGACCACCCAAGCCATGAGGACCAGCAGGTAGCCGCCCCAGATGCGCAAAGACCTCCGGCGGCTGCGGGTATTTCCTTTCTTACTCAATGGTGTACCCCACCCCCCAAACGGTCTTGATGAATTTGGGCTTTCGGCTGGGCTCGTGCATCTTTTCCCGTAGCCGGGCGATGTGACTCATGACGGTGTTGTTGCTGTCCATAAACGCCTCGCCCCAAACATGTTCAAACAGTTCCTCGCTGGACACCACATTCCCCTGGTGCTCACATAGATACCAGAGAATGGAGAATTCCAAGGGCGTCAGGGCCAGTTCCTCGCCGAACAGGACGCACTTGTGAGTGGCCTTGGAGATCTGAAGGCCTCGAAAGTCGTATTCGGTGACCTCCTGGACTGTCCCCTCCCTGGGGTTGTACCGGGTGTAGCGGCGCAGCTGAGTCTTGACCCGGGCCACCAGTTCCAGAGGATTGAAGGGCTTGGTGATGTAGTCGTCCGCTCCCAAGGTCAGCCCCATGATCTTGTCCATATCCTCCACCTTTGCGGTGAGCATGATGATGGGGAACAGGTGGTCCTCCCGGATGCGCTGGCAGAGGGTAAAGCCGTCCATGTCCGGCAGCATCACGTCCAGCACCGCCAGATCCAAGCGTGTCGTCCGCACACAAGCCAAGGCGTCGGAGGCGTTATAGAATTTGTGGATGGTGAAGCCTTCGTTTTTCAGATAGACCTCCACCAGATCTGCGATCGCAGTCTCGTCATCGACGACTAAAATATGTGTAGCCATAGTTGCCGGCCTTTCGTGTTTTTCTGCATTGTAGCACGGAACGTATAAAAAAGCGAGTATGACTCTTGATTTTTCCTAAACATGTCCTAAAGGGGACTGTTGCGGTCTCCTGTCTGCGCAAAATTCTCACCAGACTGTATCGAAACTACGATCTTCCAGACTCCTGATTTCGTAGGGTCGAAGTCGTGAAGCTGCGCCGCAGTGCTCTGTCATCCTTCGCTGGCAGGATCGGTCTGCGTATCATACGATGAACATTCCTCCAGATCTGCAGCCTGCTACCCGGATAGGCTTTTTTCAGCTTTGTGACAGCACGCTCCTTTGCCTTTTCCACGGCGGACTCCTTCATCATGTGGTACATGCCGATTTCCTTCAGCGAAGTTTTTTCAAATCCGAATACGCCGTAGAATTTTCCGAGGATGTCCCTGTCCTTCTTCGGGAGAGCATCAAATAGTTCCTGCAGCAGCTCAATGCAGACTTTTCGATACACGACCTGCTCCGCAGAAACAGAGAGATTCCCAGGTATCAGCCGCTCAAAGGGATCACCGTCATAGCTCCCAAGGATAAGATCATTGACACCAACAAAATGGGTGTTGTAACGGATGTGCTTGACAGCCTGTTCCAGAAGGACATCCATTTTCTCCGCGATCTCTTCGATGCTGAACTGACCTGAATGATATAGCCTTTGTGCCTGCCGGACAGCATCCATCTCGTGCTTGCTCAGAGAAAGATTTCCGATATGTTGCTCCAGCCAACGGGTCATCCGGCCTTTCAGATGTGGGTACAGGTAGGTGGCAAGCACAGCACGGCTCTCATCGTATTCTCTGCTCTGGACCCGTGTCAGAAATTCCAACGCACCCTCGCCGCAAAGATCCTCCAGAATCGTTTTCGTATAGCCGGACAACTCTCCCGGTCTTTCCCTGTCCATATGCAGACAGTTGAACTCTCTGGCAGTCTCCCGGGCGATGCGCCGGATCAGCCCGAGATTCCTGCGGTACAACTCCTCCAGCGCGCGCTCATCACCGCCGTAATATCGGCGGACCAATTCCTCATTGGTCATGGGTCCCACCCGCCTTTGCTTTCGGTGGACGCCCTCGGGGCTTGCTCACTCTGGTGATGCGGCAATATTCATACACTTGCGCAGTAGATATTTGTTCAGAAAACTCCTCAACAGAGATATCCGGGCTGCGCAGCGCATCGTAGAGCCGGTCTCGCACATGATCCTTGGCTCTTCTGGCATCCTCCTGAGAGATAGCTCCCCGCTGCATATCCTTCGTGATCCTGGAAAAGGCAGTCAGCTTGGCCTTCACCTTGGGGTTGTTCTTTGCCAGTTCCTTTTGAACTTCCACCGTGCCAAATTGCCGACAGGTGTAGCCAGGAGCGTGGGGACAGGCCCCTTCGCAGTACAAAGCGTGGACGCCGCTCTTCAGCATGAAGTATTTCCCGCAGATGATGCAGCGGCGGATGTTGTGTCCGCTATTCAGGGCCAGCATATAGTCTGCCTTCATCAGCGCCTGTAAGCTGTCCGTCACATGCTCCTGACAGATGGCCATGGAGCCGTCCGGCAGCTCCCGCGGGACATAGGAGAGCATATATTCATCGTGTCTCCTGTAGCAGTCCCCGTGGTAAGTGATGGGGTTGACGATCAGCTTCTCTGCGGTGCGATCATCGTTATAGAAACCATAGAGCGCTGCCGCATAACTTTCCGGCCCATTGGTCGTGAGTGTGGAGAGGATAAACTTGATGAAATTCCGGATGGTAGGAACAAAGGCACGGATGTCGTGAAGATACATCATGTAGTGGTCGATGTATTTCTTGTAGGCACTTCAGGTATCTTCGCACGCTCCCAGGAGGCGAAACATCTCGTAATAAAACAACTCGCCCTTTTCCTCACTGCCCTCTCTGCGACGAAACAGATCCAGCAGTCCCAAGGAGATTTCAGGATCGCTGTCCCCATCATCGCTCTGGAAGAATCCTTCCGCTGAGGCGCTGAGAAGTTTTGTCTGATCATCCTCTGAAAGGCTGTGCTCCTCGGGAGGAAACAAGCTGAACTGTCCTGTGATCTCCCGTATCACCGAAAAGAAAGCGTCATAGCAATCGTCCGGTAGCAAGCGGAACACAGTATATCGGCAAAGTTCCTGACAGAGCTGCTCCATCTCATCATTCAGTTTCCACCAAAGTTCACTCTTGCGGACATACTCGTAGATGTCCATAAGGGTACGGATGCGCACCATCCGTTCGTGCAGGGGGTGGTAGTCATCCGGTGATAGATTCAGCAGATATTCGGTCAGCCTGCCTGCCTCAAACTGCTGCCCGTTCAGCTCCAAGGTGCTGCCGTAGGTATAGAATATGATGCTCCCCTCCATTTCCGCTGGCCCCCTCCTCTGCAATAATTTGTCCTACTTGATTTTTAATCTGTCCATGCTTTTTATCAGGATACCATCTTTTCCACCACAATACAAGCAGAGGGGCAAGGGGATGCTCAAAAGTCCTGTGGGCACTGCTCCTCTAAAAGAATACTACTCCCACTTCTTTCGAGGTGGGAGATTTTTGTATTCAGATATTTTGAATTGGAGGTACTGACTATGAGCAACAAAATGGACCGTCCTCTGGTCACGGTGGACGGTAGGACGCTGATGGACCGTCCGCTGGAGCCGCCCAATTTTGTGGTGGACACGCTGATCTCTCAGGGTCTGCATATCCTGGCGGGTTCACCCAAGGTGGGCAAGTCCTGGCTGGCCCTGTGGCTGGCGGTGACGGTGGCCAAGGGAGAACCGGTCTGGGGAATGAGCGTGAAGCAGGGCACCACCCTCTATCTCTGCCTGGAGGACTCCGTCCTTCGCATCCAGAACCGCCTCTTCGAGATCACAGAGGACGCGCCGGACAGCGTCCATTTCTGTACGGAGTGCGCTCCCATCGGCCAGGGGCTGGAGGAGCAGGTGGAGGGCTTCCTCGTAGCTCACCCGGATACTGTTCTGGTCCTCGTCGATACGCTGCAGATGGTCCGCCCCGTCCACGATGCCACCTACGCCAATGACTACCGGGACCTGTCCGTGCTGAAGCGGCTGGCGGACAAGCACGGCATCGCCATCCTGCTGATCCATCATCTGCGAAAGGAAACTGCCGATGATGTGTTCAACCGTATCTCCGGTACGACAGCCATCAGCGGGGCGGCGGATTCCAGTTTTACTCTGGTGGAAGATCGGCGCGGCAGCGGTAAGGCGAAGCTCTCCTGCATCGGTCGCGACATTGAATACCGGGAGTTGTCTCTGGAACGCAACGTTGAAAACGTGTGGGAGATGGTAGCAGACAGCAGAACGCAGCCGGAGCTACTGGGCGACCGGATCACCTATCTGGTCTCTGAACTGATGCGCGACCGTACGAAATTTATCGGCACTCCCACAGAGCTGTCTGAAAAAATCGACCCTGTCGGTATGGAGCGTATCTCGCCTAAGGAAGTGTCCCGCCTGATCCTGCAAAGCCTTGACGCGCTAAGCAAAATCGGAATTTTCGGTATGGTGCGCCGCAGCAACGGGAAGCGGCTCATCGAGCTGCGCCGTGCCGAAAGTGACGATGCCCAGGGTGTACCTGTGGTCGCCCCTGTTGACCCTGTTGGGGCGCTGTGCGGCGATTTGCGGGAGATTGCCGGGCATGGCGAGTAAACACCCGCAGGGAAAAAGAAACGCCGTTTGTGGCCATTTGTGGCCGAAAGCGGAGCGCGGGTGTTCGGTGCAGGGAAATCACCTCCTTGGAGGTGGCCAGCATCGCGTTTGTCTGGTCTGCGGCAACGCCGCTGCCCGACTTCCGCATGAATTCCGGGCAGAAGCCCGGGCCCACTTTATCTACGATTTGGAGGAAACGACATGAAAAAAGATGTTAAATTCAGCACCCGCATGGCGTCCACAGACCGGGAGGCCATCAAGGAGTTGGCGAAGCAGTCCGGGATGTCCATGAGCGACTACGTCACTGCCTGCTGCCTGGGAAAGCAGGTGGTGGTCATCGACGGCCTGAAAGAAGTGCTGAAGGAGCTGAAGTCCATCGGCAGAAATCTGAACCAGCTCGTCACCCTGGCGCACATGGGACGAGTGACCGTGATCGATCTGGAAAGCGTATGTCGGGCGTTCTCTGAACTCTGTGGTGCCGTTCGGATGATCCTTGAACGAAAGCGCTGGTAAGCTATGGCTATCATCAGCTTCACAAACTACAAGCGGGGCCAGACCACCGGATGCATGAGCGCCGTGATGCGGTATACCATGCAGGATAAAAAGACCGAGTTCGAGGGGCAGCAGTTGGTCACAGGTATCAACTGTCAGCCGGAATCTGTCTACGCGGATTTCATGACCACCAAGCGGCTCTACCACAAGACGGACGGTGTACTGTTCTATCACATGGTACAGAGCTTCCCGAAAGGCGAAGCAGTCGACCCGGTCACCGCTCACGCGGCCGCGCTGAAGCTGGCCGAGTACTATGAGGGATACGAAGTTCTGGTCTGCACCCACACAGACCGTGAGCACATCCATTCCCACTTCCTCATCAACTCGGTCAATTTCGATACCGGACGGAAACTGCATATCGCAAAGGAGCAGCTCCAGGAACTGCGGCAACGCAACGACATGGTCTGCAAGGAGTTTTCACTTCCTGTATTTCAACCCAGGGAACAAAAGCAGAAAACAAAGACTATGACCATCGGAGAGTATCACACGGCGGCCCGCGGTCAGAGCAAGAAGCTGCAGCTCATGAATATCATCAATGACTGTATGCGCCACGCTTCCAACCGCGAGGAGTTCATTGCGCTGATGGAGAGCGAGGGCTACAAGGTTCGCTGGGAAAAGTCCCGAAAGAATATCACCTATACCACGCCGAGTGGCTGGCAGTGTCGGGACCGTTTGCTGTTCGGTGACAAATATCTAAAGGAGAACATGGAATATGAATTCAGGATCAGAGAAGAAATTATCTATGGACGAGCTCATGGCCCTGAACCGGCCCGAGCCTTCACCGCAGCCGACAGCGCAGGAGTCGAGTTCACCGATCACGCCCATTGTCATCCAGTGTCCGTTGCCGGAGGCTCTGACGATGCTGACACAGAAGACAGAATCCATCGGGTGGGAAGTGCGTGGAATGCGGGAGTATATTCCGAACCTGAGATCACACACAGACCTGACAGCGGTGCAGAACAGCATGGCGGAGATCCAGAAATCGTTGACGGAGATGACCACTCTGCTGGAACAGGCTGGGAAGAAGAAAGAAAAGCATTCCTGCAAATGGCTGGACTGGCTTCCGGACTTCGACCTGATCGTAGTGGCCAAATGGATCGTACTGGTACTGCTCATCGTGGCGGCACTGCTGGGGATGGGGTATGGCACAGCGACAGTGGTCAGCAACATCCGCAACCTGTTTCTATGAAGCCGCTCCACGCTGGACTGTATGGTCTGGCGGTAACTGGAGCGTTACTGGATGATGGTAACGAAGATGTCGAGGAACGTTACCGCCGTATCCAGGCAGAACAGGAAGCCAAAAATATCGGCGCTGTCATCGGACTGGTGGCCGGCGTAGCCATGGTGCTCACACAGGATGAGCAATCATCTACAGAACAGCAGTGGACCGAAGATCAGCAGGCAGAACAAACACAGCAGCAGACCATGTAACGGTCTGCTATTTTTGTTGCCTGACTGTAGCGTCAGGGGAAAGGAACGATATGGCGTATAAATTCAAATACAATGAGCGTCCCCGCTCCTACAGTGAAGAAAAGCATGGAGATGAGGATATTCCCTCTGCCAAGGCAGTGCAGGATACCGCAGTGGAAGAAAGGGACGGCAAGATTATAAAAAGCCGCCGACAGCATGTATGCGGCAGAGAGTACATTGTGTTCGCGGAATTCAGTTTCGGAGGAACGCAATCTACGGTCGATCTTATGAAACAGGTCATCGACCTGGAGCAGGACGCAAAAAATATTTCCGCCTGAAAAACAGGTTCGCATAGACAAACAAACCGATTGGGGGTATTGTATGGTTGCAATCTCTCAATCGGTTTGGCATTTTATGAAGGAGGTCAATATGTTACAGCCAAACCAAAAGATCACGGCGCTCTATTGCCGTCTGTCCCGAGATGATAATCTGGAGGGCGACTCCAACAGTATCCAGAACCAAAAACTTATCCTGCAAAAGTACGCCGATGAGAATGGGTTCCAGAACACCAGATTTTATGTGGACGATGGCTATTCCGGCGCGAATTTCAATCGCCCAGCCTTTGAACAGATGATGGATGACATGAGCAACGGCGACATCGCCGTCATCATCACAAAGGATCTTTCCCGCCTTGGAAGAAACCAACTGCACACCGGTCTTTATATCGAGGAGATATTCCCTTCCAATGATGTGCGCTACATCGCTGTCAACGACAATGTTGACACCAAGTATGAAAACAGCAACGAGCTGATGCCTTTCAAGAATTTGTTCAATGAATGGCACGTGCGGGACTGCAGCCGCAAGGTGCGGAATGTAGTGAACGCCAAGGCACAGCGGGGAATCCGGGTGGGGACACGAGCTCCTTACGGCTACCGCAAGGGTGCAACCAAGGACTCTCCTCTGTTGGTGGATGAGGAGGCGGCGGCTGTCGTCAAACGCATCTTCGCCATGTGCGCCGGCGGAATGGGACCAGCCCAGATTGCAAAGCAGCTCAAGAAAGAATGCATCTACAGTCCATCCATGTACGCCTATACGAAATTCGGCACATCCCATTCCGGGCTGAATGCAGAGCGGCCCTACAACTGGACTGGCGACATGGTGGCGGATATGCTTCAGAACATGGTCTACCTTGGGCACACGGTCAACCTTCGCTACAGCACCAAGTCCTACAAGGACAAAAAACGATGTGAACGCCCGAAATCAGAGTGGCTTATCTTTGAGAATACTCATGAAGAGCTGGTGGATCAGGAAACCTGGGATATCGTACAGGAGGTGCGATCTCATAAGCGCCGCCGCACGAATATGGATGAGCAGAATATGTTCTCTGGATTGGTGTATTGTGCGGACTGCAGTAAGCCCATGGTATTGCACCGGGCGCACACCATGAAGCCGGAACAGAATCATTTCACCTGCCGCACCTACAAGAAGGACGGGGCAGAAGTGTGTAGCGCTCACTATATCCGGGAAGTGGCACTGAAGGAAATCGTGCTGGAAACAATCCGCAGAGCCACAGAGTTTGCCAGGAGCGACCCGGAGCGGTTCGCCGCATATATTCAGCAAAAGCAATCTACTGAGGTGGCAAAGGAGATCCGGGGGTTGGAACGGGAATTGTCCACGATGCGGAAACGGGATGGCGAACTGGATGTAGTGTTCAAGCGGATGTATGAGGACAGCGCCTTGGGACGGGTGAGCAATGAGCAGTTCCGTTTGCTGTCTGAGGCATACTCCAAGGAGAAAGCGCAGCTGGCCGAAGCCATCCCTGCCACGGAGGAGCGCCTGGAGAAACTACGCAGTAGCATGGCCAACGCCAAGAACTTCATCGCCAAGGCCAGAAAGTTCACCGACATGACGGAACTGACCCCGGAACTGCTCCGCACCTTTGTGGCGAAAATCATCGTGTATGAGAAAGAGGTCAAATACTCCAAGCACGCACCGCAGAAGATCCACATCTGTTTTCGGGACTTCAACCTCAACGAGACAGACGATATGCTTCTATGCGGAGAGACAACAGAAAAGGCAGACAGTACAATTGCACTGCCTGCCTAATCCGAGGACACGCTTCAAGGTACCCCTATCAGGAGTAGCGGAAGGTGTCCTCTTTTTTTGCTTTTTACACCTGCTGCGCGCAGAAATTGCTTGCCGCAGGCAAGCAATTTCCACACTTGCGGGCGAGAAGTATTTTTCTGACGCACATGTCGTTGGAAATTACGATTAAAATTATTTCGCGCCTATGGGCGCGAAACTCTGCGAGGCTTTTTGCCGAGTTAGTGTCGGTGACATGCGTTTTGACAAAATTTACGTCTGGTTTCTTGCTGCTTCGTGCGCATACTATTGCTTGGGTATCGCGGGAGATGAACGTAAGGAGAAATGCAGCAATGAAGCAGACCCTTGCCATGCTTTTTGTGACGGCGCTGCTGCTCTTCTCGCTCGCGGGCTGCGGGGAGAAGAAGGACAGCAACACCGCCAACGGCCCGTCGACCGGTACGACCGACAACGGCGCGGCGGACAGCGGCAAAAAAAAGGATAACTTGCCGGGCGACGACATGAGCGGCGAAAACAAAAAAGACGACAGCGTGACCGGCGACGGCATGATGGGCGACGACATGGACGGCGACGGAGAGAATACGACACGCAGCGTCGACCGCCGCAATGCCGCCGCGAGCGCCAGCGACCGCAGCCGCTATTTTGGCAGCGACAAGACCATCACGCACGAAAACGGCAACCTCTACGGCAAGACCTATCTGAATCCCGAGACGGAAAAGAGCGCGAACGCGCAGCTGCGCAGCAACGGCCGCAGTTTGACAGGCACAAATATCAATGGAATCTCGAACGATGTGCGTTACCGGCAGATGCTGTCGAACGGCCGCGTGCACGACACGGACGGCTTTTTGTTCGACGGCGAAAACACGCACTACAACACCTTAAAGTGAAGAAAGCGGGAGCGGCATGCTCCCGCTTAGCTTTTGCCGTATTGACGAACCGCATTCACCTGGATATAATGAAATACAACAGAAAGGAAGTGCCGCCCTATGGATCGTGAGCTCCGCGTTGTTCTCTCCGCCCGTGTGTTTTCCGACCAGAAATGCTTTGGCCCCGGCGTGTCCCAGCTTTTGAAGCGCGTAGACGAGCTGCATTCGCTGCGCGCGGCGGCGCTGTCGATGTCCATGGCCTATTCCAAGGCGTGGACGGTCGTCCGCAATGCCGAGGACGGGCTGGGCTTCCATCTTTTGACCTCCACGGCGGGCGGCAAGCACGGCGGCGGCGCGGTACTGACGGACGAGGCGCGGCAGATGCTCACCGCCTACGATGAATACTGCGAGAAGCTGCGCGCCTACGGCGAGAAGCTCTTTGAAGAGACCTTTGCCTTTTACGATGACATTCCCAAGCAGGAAGTGCATAAAAAGGAGGAACGATATGCTCGGTAAGCTTTGCGTCTGCGGACACGAAATGAAGCCTCAGGGGAAGCAGACGCTCGAGATGAACGGCTCAAGCCTCGGTTCGAATCTCTGGACCGATCATGTCGAGGTGGATATGTACATCTGCTCGTGGTGCGGCCGCATGGCATTCTTTGAGCCGGAGGACGTGCGCGAAAAGCGCTTTCGGGATGCCTGCGAGGAAATGACGATGGACGAGTTGCGTGCGATCGTTTACGATGCCAATCCGGATATGCTGCGCGCTGTTGCGCGCGAGCGCATTGAAGAGCTGGAGTCGATCGAGCGTTACAAGGCGGAGCAGAAGCAAAAAGAGGAGGGAAGGCGTGCAAAGCGCAAAAAACTCTTTTCGGGCATTCTTGGCAGAGACGAGGACGACGGCAAGCCGCCCAAAAACCGCCCGCCGGAGTTTTGATGAATTTATTGTAAAAGTGCGCACGCTGTGCGCACTTTTTGCTTGACAAACGCGCGCGGCGGGTGTACACTCCCATCATCAAAATGGCACGGATAGGGAAGAAACCGATATTTCCCCGCGCAGAGAGGGATGCATTTGCTGCGAGCATCCTGCGGAAGAGACCGGCAGTACCACCCTTGAGCCGCCCGCGAAACAAGCGGGACGGGATCGCCCGTTACAGCGGACACAAGCGGCGCAAAATGCGCAAGCAGGGTGGAACCGTGGAGTATTTGAATGCTTCACCCCTGATAGACATCGGGGGTGGAGCTTTTTTGCACCCTCAAATGAAAATGGAGGTAAATAACATGTCTGAAGAAGTCAAGATCAGCGAAGAGAACCAGTTCTCGTTTGAAAATCCCGAGTACCGCAAGACCTATTGGCACACCTGCTCCCATGTGCTGGCGCAGGCCGTCAAGCGCCTCTGGCCCGAGGTGAAGCTCGCCATCGGCCCGAGCATCGACAACGGTTTCTACTACGATATGCTCGCCCCGTTCTCCTTCACGCCGGAGAATTTGGCTGAGATCGAAGCCGAAATGCGCAAGATCTGCAAGGAAAAGCTCAAGCTCGAGCGCTTTGAGCTCCCGCGCGCCGAGGCCATCAAGTTTATGGAAGAAAAGGAAGAGCCGTTCAAGGTCGAGCTCATCAACGACCTGCCTGAGGATGCCGTCATCAGCTTCTACAAGCAGGGCGAGTTCACCGACCTCTGCGCCGGTCCGCACCTCGACTCCACCGGCCGCATCAAGGGCAACGGCATCAAGCTGACCGCCTGCAACGCCGCCTACTGGCGCGGCGACTCGAACCGCGAGGTGCTCCAGCGCATCTACGGCGTCGCTTTCCCGAAGAAGGAAGAGCTGGACGCCTACCTCAAAGAGCGCGAGGAGGCCGTCAAGCGCGACCACAACAAGCTCGGCCGCGAGCTCGAATACTTCACCACCGTCGACTGCATCGGTCAGGGCCTTCCGGTGCTGCTGCCCAAGGGCGCGCGCGTCGTGCAGGTGCTCCAGCGCTGGGTCGAGGATACCGAGCAGAAGCGCGGCTATCTTCTCACCAAGACCCCGCTCATGGCCAAGCGCGACCTTTACAAGATCTCCGGCCACTGGGATCACTATCTCGACGGCATGTTCATCCTCGGCGACCCGTATGACGAGACGAAGGAGTGCTTCGCCCTGCGCCCGATGACCTGCCCGTTCCAGTATCAGGTCTACCTGAACCGCCAGCGCTCCTACCGCGACCTGCCGATGCGCCTGGGCGAGACCTCGACGCTCTTCCGCAACGAGGATTCCGGCGAGATGCACGGCCTCATCCGCGTGCGTCAGTTCACGATCTCCGAAGGCCACCTCGTCCTGCGTCCCGACCAGCTCGAAGAGGAGTTCAAGGGCTGCCTCGACCTTGCCAAGTACTGCCTCGGCACCGTCGGCCTTCTTGACAAGTGCACGTTCCGCTTCTCCCAGTGGGATCCCGCGAACCCGAACAACAAGTACGAGGGCACGAAGGAGCAGTGGGATCACGCCCAGAGCGTGATGGAGCGCATCCTCAAGGACCTCGACGTCGACTACACCGTCGGCATCGACGAGGCCGCATTCTACGGCCCGAAGCTCGACATCCAGTATAAGAACGTCTACGGCAAGGAAGACACCCTCGTCACCATCCAGATCGACATGTTGCTCGCCGAGCGCTTCGGCATGTACTACATCGACGAAAACGGCGAGAAGAAGCTGCCGTACATCATCCACCGCACGTCTCTCGGCTGCTATGAGCGCACGCTCGCCTACCTCATCGAGGAGTATGCCGGTGCGCTGCCGACATGGATGGCACCCGAGCAGGTGCGCTTCCTGCCCGTTACCGACCGCGCCGCCGACTACTGCGCCGAGCAGGCCAAGAGGCTCGAAGACATGGGCTTCCGCGTCGAGGTCGACTACCGCAACGAGAAGATCGGCCGCAAGATCCGCGACGCGCAGATGGAGAAGGTCCCCTACATGGTGGTCGTCGGCGACCGCGACATGGAAAACGGCACTGTGTCCCCGCGCCACCGCGTGGACGGCGACCTCGGCGCGATGAGCATGGACGAGTTCTCCGCGCTTCTCAAGCAGGTCGTGGACAACAAGGAAAAGAAATAATAGCATACCGATTTTGCATAATCAGCATTTGAGCCTTTCATAGAATCAGGGCGGCGCTTTGCCGCCCTGATTTTTTATACCTAAAGAAAAATTTGAAACCTGATAAATGTTTAACGAAATAATCGGTCGAATGATGACGGAATTCAACGATAATTTGGCGAAATATCCAAAAAAGTAAAAACGTCTTGCAATAGACCTGTCATTCGGTTATAATGAGATCGCCTGAAAGAGGCAAGTAAATTTCGGAATTCAACGCTTCTCCAACGTAGGTGCTCCGAAGCGCCCCCACGCGGCGGAGCATGTGCCGGTGAAGCGGTGAATGCCGGAAGAATCAAAAAGGAGATTGCGTATGAAAAAGTTTTTAGCTCTGATCCTCTCTCTCGCGATGGTCTTCGCTCTGGTCGCCTGCGGCGATGAGAAGACGGACGACAGCCAGAACAACGACGGCGACCCCAGCTCCGATTCCCCCGTCGCGATCACTCTGGCGACCGGCGGTACCTCCGGTACCTACTATGCTGTCGGCGGCGTTCTCAAGACCGTCCTCGACTCCAAGCTGACCCTTTCCAAGCTCTCTGTTGAGTCCACCGGCGCTTCCGTCGCGAACGTCAACATGATCACCGACGGAGATGCTCAGATGGCCATTCTCCAGTCCGACGTTATCAACTACGCGCACGAGGGCACCAACTCCTTCGACGGCGCTCCCGAGACCAACGCTCTTTGGGTCGCCGGTATCTACAACGAGACCGTTCAGATCCTTGCCAAGCCCGGCATCAACTCCGTTGCCGACCTCAAGGGCAAGACCGTCTGCGTCGGTGACGTTGGTTCCGGTACCGAGATCAACGCCTGGCAGGTGCTCGGCGCTGCGGGTCTGACCAAGGACGACGTCAAAGCGGTGAACGGCTCCTTCCAGGATGGCGTTGACCAGCTCAAGGACGGCAAGATCGACGCCGCCTTCACTGTCGCCGGTGCTCCCACGACCGCTATCGTCGACTATGCCACCACCAACACCCTCAACCTCGTCTCCCTGAGCGATGAAGAGCTCGCCGCCATCCAGGAGGCATATCCGTTCCTGATCCGTGACGATCTGGCTGCCGGCACCTACACCGGTCAGGATGCCGACGTCACCTGCGTTGCTATCCAGGCTACTCTCGTTGCCTCCGAAGAGCTGAGCGAGGATGTCGTTTATGAGTTCGTCAAGGCCATGTTCGACAACAAGGACGCTCTGACCGAAGGCCACGCCAAGTTCGGCTTCCTTGATCCCGAGGCTGCCTCTGCTGGTGCGACCGTCACCATGCATCCCGGTGCTGAGAAGTACTACAAGGAAATCGGCGTCCTGTAAGCAGGATCGCTACCGTGTATTGACGTGAATTCTCATCTGCGGAAATACATAATTGCGGCCGCTGCAATAATAACGATTATTGCAGCGGCCGCCGTGCTTCTTCCTCGCTCCGGCTACTATCTGACCCTGCGCAACCGCGACACCGGCGAGGTCTACGCCCGGTACAAAATGGGCGAGGGAGACCGCTTTTCCGTGACCTTTATCCATTCCGTGAACAAATACCCCCTGACCGATACCTACGAGATCGAAAACAAAACGATCTATGTGGAGGAGACGACCTATTGCTCCTTTGGCGCAGGCGTGCAGACGGAGCTCAACCCCGGCGAAACGCTTGACAAGGTCTATGTGGACCGCCCCGATTACAAGGGCTGGGCAATGGTCATCCGAAACATCCATCAGGACAGGACAAACGTCGGCTACATTGTCGGTACGGTCTCTGACCATGTACTCAATGTAAACGGCGAGGATGTCAGTCTGCGTGATTTGTGTGGAAAAAACGCGCCTGTGCGTTTTAATTACGAATTCTGGCTCGTCTGAGCGCACGGACGCTCTCAAATAGAATTAGGAGGAAATTGCATCATGGCTGAAAACGAAAAGCTCAACAATGTTGCAGTCGACAACGACGTCGGCACCATGGAAGACGTCGATGCGATCATGAAAAAGTACGACCGTGAGTCGAACACGCGCGTCTGGGAGGGGACTCCCCGCAAGATTCTGCGTGTCCTTACGGCACTGTTCGGCATTTTCCTGATCGTGATGAACATGTGGATCAAGATGGACGAGCGTGCGCGCCGTCCGCTCTTCCTCGGCCTGGTCATCATTCTCGTGTTTATCTACTACCCCATCAAGAAGGGCTCTCAGAAGGTCAACTACATGCCTTGGTACGATATCGTCATGGCGGCAGTCGGCGCGTTCTGTTTCTTCTTCTACCCCTTAAACCTTGAAAAAATCGTTACCGCCGGTACGCGAATCCAGAAGGTTTTCGTCGTGCAGGTCGGCAGCGTTTCCATTCCCCTTCTGATCGTATTTGCAATCGTCGGCACTTTGATCCTCGTCGAGTGCTGCCGCCGCGTGGTCGGTATGCCGATCATCTGCGTGTCGGCCGTGTTCGTGCTCTACGCCTTCTTCGGCGCGGGCAAGGACTTAAAGACCGTCATGTATAACCTCTTCTACACCACCACCGGTATCCTCGGCACCCCGATCGGCGTCTGCTCGACCTACATCGCGCTGTTCGTCATCTTCGGCGCCTTCCTGGAGGCCACGGGTGTCGCAAACTTCTTCATCGACTGTGCGAACGCGCTGGTCGGTTGGGCTTCCGGCGGTCCTGCAAAGGTCGCGGTCGTTTCCTCCGCCCTCTGCGGCATGGTCTCCGGTTCCTCCGTCGGTAACACCGTTACCACCGGTTCCGTCACCATCCCGATGATGAAGAAGACCGGTTATCCCCCGGAGTTTGCCGGCGCGGTCGAGGCTGCATCTTCCACCGGCGGTCAGATCATGCCCCCGATCATGGGCGCTGCGGCGTTCCTGATGGCGGAAATGGTCGGCGTTCCCTATGCAAAGATCATCGTGCGTGCGATCCTGCCCGCATTCCTGTACTTCCTCGGCATCTTCCTCGGCGTGCACTTCAAGGCCAAGAAGCTCGGCCTCAAGGGCCTGCCCCGCGAAGAGCTCCCCAAGTGGAAGATCCTGCTCCCGCAGATCTACCTCATCCTCCCGCTGGTCGTTCTGGTCTACATGATCATGATCGGCTTCACGATGGCCACCGCCGCCGTGTACGCGACCCTTTACTGCGTGGTCGTCGCCATGATCAGCCGTGAAGAGGGCAAGAAGAAGCTCGTCATGGCCATCCCCCTGATCCCGCTTCTGTTCATGACCCTCATGAGCCGCAGCTTCGAGCCGGGCACCTTCATGGGCGAGAACGGCAGCACGCTCTGCCTTGCCATCGCCTTCGCGCTGCTGGTTATCAACTACGCCATCAGCAAGCCCAACGTCAAGAGCCTGCCCACCATCATCGACGCGTTTGAAAACGGCGGCAAGAACTGCCTGAGCGTCGGTATCGCCTGCGGTATGGCTGGTATCATCGCCGGCGTCGTCACCATGACCGGTCTCGGCCAGGTGCTCATCGGCGCGATCGTCGGTCTGTCCAACGGTCACCTGATCATCGCTCTCGTGCTGACGATGCTCTGCTGCATCGTGCTCGGCATGGGCGTTCCCACCACCGCGAACTACATCATCATGGCCACCACCTGCGCGCCGATCCTTGCCTCCGGCATGGGTCTCAACCTGATGGCTGCCCACATGTTCTGCTTCTACTTCGGTATCGTCGCAGACATCACCCCGCCCGTTGCGCTGGCTGCCTACGCTGGTTCCGCCATCGCCAAGGCTCCCCCGATGAAGACCGCCTGGAACGCGACCCGTCTCGCCATCGCGGCGTTCATCATCCCCTACATCTTTGCTTACAATAACGCCCTGATCTTCGTTGGCAACGACGTCAAGTTCCTGAGCGTTGCCTCCATCGTCATCTCCGCGACCCTCGGTATGGCGTCTATCGCCTCCGGCCTGATGGGCTACCTGATCCGCGACATGAAGTGGATCAGCCGCATCGCGCTGGTCGCCGGCGGCCTGCTGATGGTCATCCCCGGCACGGTCACTGACCTTGCGGGTCTTGCGGTGCTGGTCGTCGTCCTCGTTCTCCAGCGTATCGAGAACAAGAAGGACAAGGCGGCTGCGTCCGTGTAACGCAAAGCATCCTGCTAATGAAAAAGAGACCGCTTCGGCGGTCTCTTTTTTTGCATGTGCGCCGCTTTTCGAGCATAGACTGGAAACGACGGGAGGTTTTGCACATGCCCAGAATTTATTTGAGTCCCTCTACGCAGGATTGGAACCCGTATGTCGACGGCAGTGGCAGCGAGGAATACTGGATGAATCTGCTGGCCGACACGCTCGAGCCGTACCTTTACGCAAACACCATCTCTTTCGCGCGCAACACGCCGGAGATGACCGCGGCCTCGTCCATCGCGCAGGCGAACAGCCTCGGCGGGTTTGACTTTTACCTTGCCCTGCACTCCAACGCCTCGGGGGAGGGGCAGGCGGGGAAGAACCGCGGCATCATCGTCTTTTACTATCCCACGAGCAGCGACGGAAAGCGTGCTGCCGAGCTCTTCGCCGCGCAGCTGCGCATGGTCTACCCGCTGCCTGCAAAGGTGACGACGCAGGCGACCACAACGCTCGGCGAGGTGCGGCGGCCCAGATACCCTGCGAATCTCATCGAGCTCGGCTATCACGACAATTACGACGATGCGCGCTGGATCGAAAATAACCTCGACGCCGCGGCGCAGGCCATCGCGCGGGGACTGACGGAGTATTTCGGCCTGCCGTTCATTTACCCGCAGCTCGTGCGCACGGGCGTCGTTACGACCGAGGGCTCAGCCCTGCGCCTGCGAAGCTACCCGGGCATCGACGGGGAAATAGTCGGCAGCATCCCAAACGGCGAAAGCGTGCAGGTCTACGGCAGCTTCCAGGGCTGGTACTCCGTGGGCTATGACGGACAGCTCGGCTACGCGGCGCAGGCCTACATCGCAGTGTGACATTCGCCCGTTTCCGATTTTTTCCGGGCGCGACTTTTCCTTGACAGCTGGTCATAAAAAGTTTACAATGTTTTTTGGATTTATGGAGGGGAGAGAAGGGGAATCTCCCGTTTATGATTCAAAAACCCAACGATAGATCAATCGCATCGATCAAAAAAAGCACACAGGAGGAATCGTATGATCAGCTATCTCTACGCTGCGCTTATCGCGGTGGGGACGCTCGTCATTGGCATTCTTCTTGGTATTTGGATTCGCAAGAGAGCCGCTAAACGCGCCGAGGAGAAGATCTCCAACGCCGATGAAGAGGCGCTTCGTATTGTCAACGAAGCGATCAAGAGCGCTGAAAGCAAGAAACGCGAAGTCATGTTGGAGGCAAAGGAAGATATCCTGCGCTCCAGAAACGAATACGAGAAGGAAGTCAAGGAACGCCGCGCCGAGCAGCAGAAGCAGGAGCGCCGGCTCCAGCAGAAGGAGGAGAACCTCGACCGCAAGACCGACGCGCTGGAAAAGCGCGAGGAGACCCTCAACCAGAAGCATGCCGCCCTGGATAAGGAAAACGAAGAAATCAAGATCATCAAGCGCAGCCAGACCGAAATGCTCGAACGTATTTCCGGTTTTACTGCCGAAGACGCCAAGAAGTACCTGATCGAGCAGGTCGAGAGCGAAGTGACGCACGAGACCGCGCTCAAGATCAAGGAGCTGGAGCAGCGCGCCAAGGACGAGGCCGATTCCCGCGCCCGCGAGATCGTCGCCTCTGCCATCCAGCGCTGCGCTGCCGACCATGTTGCCGAGATCACCGTCAGTGTGGTGCCCCTGCCCAATGACGAGATGAAAGGCCGCATCATCGGCCGCGAAGGCCGCAACATCCGCACGATCGAAACGCTCACGGGCGTCGACCTCATCATCGACGACACGCCCGAGGCGATCACCGTCTCGTGCTTCGAGCCCGTGCGCCGCGAAGTTGCGCGCCTGGCGCTCGAAAAGCTCATCGCCGACGGCCGCATCCATCCCACGCACATTGAAGAGATGGTCAACAAGGCCCGCCGCGAGGTGGACGCCATCATCAAGTCTGAGGGCGAGCGCGCCGTGCTGGAGACCGGCATCCGCGGCCTGCACCCCGAGCTTGTGAAGATGCTCGGCCGCCTGCACTACCGCACGAGCTACGGCCAGAACGTCCTGCAGCACTCTATCGAGGTCTCGCACCTTGCGGGCATGATGGCCGCCGAGCTGGGCGCGGATGTTTACGCCGCCAAGCGCGCAGGCCTGCTGCACGATATCGGCAAGGCCGTCGACCACGAGATGGAGGGTACGCACGTCGCCCTCGGCGTCGAATTTTTGCGCAAGTACCACGAAAAGGACGACATCATCCATGCCGTGCAGGCGCACCACAACGACGTGGAGCCGCAGACCATCGTTGCCTGCCTCGTGCAGGCGGCGGATGCGATCTCTGCCGCCCGTCCCGGCGCCCGCCGCGAGAATCTGGAGAACTACATCAAGCGCCTCGAGCAGCTTGAGGAGATCACCGGCAGCTATCCCGGCGTCGACAAGGCCTATGCCATTCAGGCCGGCCGCGAGGTGCGCGTGATGGTCAAGCCCGACCAGGTCAGCGAGGACCAGATGGTCATTCTGGCGCGCGAGCTTGCCAAAAAGATCGAGGAAGAGATGGAATATCCCGGCCAGATCAAGGTGCACGTCCTGCGCGAGACGACCGCCATCGAATACGCGAAATAAGAAAAAGGCTCCGCTTTTGCGGGGCCTTTTTTCATGCCTTTCTTGCGTTTTGTCCCGCGCCTTGCTATACTGGGGAAAACGCAAAGCGGAGGAACGCCATGCTCTACAATATTCTGGCCATCGGCGATGTGGTGGGCGGCTGCGGCGTCAGCTGCCTCGAGCACCATCTGCGCGCCGTGAAAAAACTCAAGAACATCCACTTCACCGTGGTCAACGGCGAGAATGCCGCGATGGTCGGCCTGACGCCGAACGACGCCGAGCGCATCTTCTCCGCGGGAGCGGACGTCATCACGCTTGGCAACCACACATTCGGCAAGATGCAGATCACCGACTACCTCGACGACTGCCCGTATATTCTGCGGCCGCACAATCTCGGCGCGCGCGTGCCGGGAAGGGGCTACGGCGTTTTCGACTGCGGGCGCGCTCGTATCGCGGTGATGAACCTCATCGGCCGCTGCGACCTCGCGTTCCATGCGGACAATCCGTTCAAAACGGCGGACGAGCTGCTCAAAAGCGGCGAAAAGCCGACGTTCACGCTGCTTGACTTCCACGCAGAGGCGACGAGCGAAAAGCTCGCCATGGCCTATTACCTCGATGGCCGCGTCAGCGCCATCTGGGGCACGCACACCCACGTGCCGACGGCGGACGAAGAGGTCTTCCCCAAGGGGACGGGCTACCTCACGGACCTCGGCATGACGGGGGCGGTGCGCAGCGTGCTCGGTATCAAGCCCGAGCAGTCGGTCGAGACGTTTCTCGGCGGTCTCCCGGGCCGCTACCGCGAGCCGGAGAAGAGCGCCGGCAAGATGCAGGGAGCGATTTTTACATTAGATGACGCGACGGGACTCTGCGTGGGCGTCGAGCGCGTCGATGTGCGCTGAGAAAGCGCGAGATAGAAAGGAACAACGCAAATGTCCATCGAAAAAGTGAGAGCCTATTTTGCACATTTCGGCATCGCCGACCGCATCCGCGAGTTCGACGTGTCGAGCGCGACGGTCGAGCTGGCCGCCGTCGCCGTCGGCGTGGAGGGCGCGCGCATCGCGAAGTCCATGAGCTTCAAGCTCGCGGACGATGCGCCCATCATCATCGTGACGGCGGGGGACAGGAAGATCGACAACGCCAAGTACAAGGCGTATTTCCACGTGAAAGCAAAGATGCTGACCTTTGATGAGGCCTGCGCATTCACCGGCCACGCGCCGGGCGGCGTGTGCTCGTTTGCTCTGCCGGAGAATGTGAAGACCTATCTCGATGTATCGCTCAAACGCTTCGACACGGTTTTCCCCGCGGCGGGCAGCGCGAACAGCGCCATCGAGATGACCTGCGACGAGCTTGAGAAGTATTCCTCAAACTTTGTCGCCTGGGTCGACGTGTGCAAGGAGAAAGCGCCCGCCCCGCAGGCATGAGAGGAGAGAACACATGAGCGTGAAGATCGTCCACGCGGCGGACTTCCATTTGGACAGCGCGTTCGGCGCGCTGAGCGCCGAGCAGGCGCGCCAGCGCCGCCGCGAGAGCCGCGAGCTGCTGACGCGGCTTTGCAATTACGTGAATCAGAACGGCGTCGATCTCGTGCTGCTCGCGGGCGACCTGTTCGACAGCGACACGACCTATCGCGAGACGCTGGAAGCGCTCTCTGAGGCGCTGGGCGCAATGCAGGCGCGAGTGTTCATCGCCCCCGGCAACCACGACCCGTACAGCGCGAAGTCGCCCTACGCGACGCTTTCCTGGCCGGAGAACGTACACGTCTTCACGTCGAAGACGGTCGAGCGCGTGGAGCTTCCGGAGCTTCAGTGCGCCGTGTACGGAGCGGCGTTTACCGCGCCGGTGCAGGATGAGAGCCTGCTTGCGGGCTTCCGCGCACCGGAGGACGATTTCATCCATCTGATGGTGCTGCACGGTGATATCTCCGCCACGGAATCGCGCTACGATCCCCTCACGAAAGGGCAGATCAAGGAGAGCGGGATCGACTATCTTGCGCTCGGCCACACACACCAGTTCGGCGGTTTCCTGCGCGAAGGGCAGACGACCTACGCCTACTCCGGCTGCCCGGAGGGCCGCGGTTTCGACGAGCTGGGCGAAAAGGGCATCCTTACGGGCACGGTGGAGCGCGGGAAGGCCGAACTTTCGTTTGTGCCGTTCGCGCGCAGACGGTATGAGGTCCTGAACGTCGATGTGACGGGAAGATCGGCGGAGGACGCGCTGCGCGCGGCCCTGCCGGATGCGACTGTGCGCGATATTTACCGCATTATTTTCACCGGAGAGACGGATGAGCGTGGGCTTGATCTCAAGTCGATCGAAGAGCAGTTTGCGCCCGACTTCTTCCACTTGGAGCTGCGCGATGAGACGCGCATTGGCGAGGACGTCTGGGCGCGAGCGCAGGAGGATTCGCTGCGCGGCCTGTTCCTGCGTGAGCTGCGCACGAAATTCGATGTTGCATCCTCGGACGACGAGCGCGCGAAGATCAGCCTCGCCGCGCGCTTCGGCCTTGCTGCGCTCGACGGGTGTGATTTGTGAGGAGGAGAACTATGTCGATCTGGTACAGCCGGCGGAAAAAAGAAGAAAAGTCTCTGTGCCTCGCGGCGGCGGGGAAGTCCGCGTTCTGCTTTGCAGAGCTTCATTACAACGCGCGCAGCATTACGCACGCCGCGGGCGTCGCGGCGGAGAGAGCGCTCCGCCTTTATCGCAAAATTGACCGAAAAAGATAAGAAAACAACCGAAAAAGACCGAAAGGAAGCCCCTTTCGGCCTTTTTTGAGAGGATATTAAGTAAGAATTAAGAAACAATCGCTGTTTTTGTTTGAAAACGGCTGATACAATGACCAACATGAGGTGAGAAAATGTACAACATTCTGATTTGTGACGACGAACAGGACATTGTCAACGCGCTCAAGATCTATCTTTCCGGCGGGGACTACTGCCTGTTTGAGGCGAGCAACGGGCGCGAGGCGCTGGAGGTCGTGGAGAAGAACGACATCCATCTGATCCTGATGGACATCATGATGCCCCAGCTCGACGGCATCGCCGCGACGGCGAAGCTGCGCGAAAAGAGCAACGTGCCCATCATCCTGCTCACGGCCAAGAGCGAGAGCAGCGACAAGGTCCTGGGCCTGAACATCGGCGCGGACGATTACATCACCAAGCCCTTTGACCCCGTGGAGGTGCTCGCGCGCGTGCGCTCGCAGCTGCGCCGCTATACGCAGCTTGGGGCGAAGAAGGTGGAGGAGCAGGCGAACGTCTACACCGTCGGCCCCATCGTGCTCGACGAGGAGAAAAAAAGCGTGACGGTCGACGGCGACGAGGTCGCGCTCACGCCCATCGAGTTCAACATCCTGCGGCTGCTGATGAAGAACCCGGGACGCATCTATTCCTCCGCCCAGATCTACGAGCTGGTGTGGAAGGAGGATTCGCTGGGGGCGGAGACGTCGGTGAGCGTGCACATCCGCCACCTGCGGCAAAAATTAGAGATCAACCCCTCCGAGCCGCGCTACCTGAAGGTCGTGTGGGGGCTGGGGTATAAAATGGAGGACAAGAAATGAAGGCTGCGTGGATACGCAATTTCTGGACAAAGACGGTCGCTTTTTTGCTGGCGGCGGTGCTCGTGCCGGTCATCCTCACCTATGTTGTAGGACTTGCCTACTCCTACGGCGGTATGGGTCGGGACTTTTACACGAGCGACCTCTGCCTGAATGCGGTCGGCAAAAAGACGTGGGAGATCTGCGACGACTATATCGCCATGGAAGGCGGAAACTATGATCTCGACAAGATCTACTCCAAGGGAGACAACTACAGCAACATTCGCTTCCGTGTGACGGACGAGCAGGACAAGGTGGAGTTCAGCAACGTCAGCGACGGTGATACCTTCTGCTACAGCACCGTTTATGTTGACAAGACCTTTGATGTCTACCTTGTGAAGGGCCTTCCCGCGCAGGATGATATCTACTGGGCAAAGGTATTTTACGACAAGGCAGAAAGCTGGGGACAGAACGCCCTGGAGATGCTCATCCTCTTTGGCGCGATGGAGCTGTTCCTGCTCATCTTCCTCGCCCGCACGGCGGCGCGGCGCGAGGACGGCGAGCTGCAGGGCGGCTGGCAGGAAAAGATCCCCTTCGACCTCTATCTTCTCGTTGACGGCACGATCATTGCGCTGCTGTGCGTGGCGGTGGAGGAGGTCTACTCCTATGTGAGCTTCTATACCCCGCCCTACGATGTGCTGCTGCTGGCGATGAGCTTTGCGCTGGCGGTGCTCGTCTTTGCCGCGTGGGTGACATTCTGTGCGCGCGTCAAGGTGGGCGGGCTGTGGAAGGGAACGATTATCTACAAGCTCCTGTGCCTGTGCTGGAAAATCGTCAAGTGGTGCTGGAGAGTGCTCTGCGCCTTCTGCCGCGGCGTTGTGGGTTTGCTGCACGCCATCCCGCTCGTCTGGCGCACGGCGGTGGGCTGCTTTGTGGTCAGCATGATGCTCGGTATATTTGCGGCAAATCGCGCGGGAGGGGCGATGCTGCTGACGATGCTTGTGCTGTCCGTCGCCGCGTGCCTCTTCTCGCTCCAGCTTCGAAAGCTCCAGAAGGAGGGCGAAGCCCTCGCCGCCGGCAATCTTGACGCGCAGGTGGACACAAAGTGGATGTATTGGGACGTTAAGCGCCACGCCGAGAACTTGAATTCCATCGGCGACGGCATGGCTGCGGCCATCGACAAGCAGCTCAAGAGCGAGCGGCTCAAGACGGAACTTATCACAAACGTTTCGCACGACATCAAGACGCCGCTCACGAGCATCATCAACTACGTTGATCTTTTGCAGCATGAGCACACTCCCGAGCAGGAGGAAGAATACCTCGCCGTCCTCAAGCGGCAGGCGTTCAAGCTCAAAAAGCTCACCGAGGATCTGGTCGAGGCGAGCAAGGCGACGACCGGCAACCTGCCGGTGAACGCCGTGCGGTGCAGCATGAACGAGCTTCTATCGCAGGTCGAGGGCGAGTACGGCGACAAGCTGAGCGCGGCGGACCTGACGCTCGTGAGCGTGATGCCGGACAAGGAGCTCTTCTGCAATGTGGACGGCGCGCTGATGTGGCGCGTGATCGACAATCTGCTCTCGAACATCTGCAAATACGCGCAGAATGGCACGCGCGTTTATCTGACGCTTGAAAAGACCGGCGGCGACGCGGTCGTGACGTTCAAGAACACCTCGCGCGCGGCGCTGAACATTCCCGCCGAGGAATTGATGGAGCGCTTTGTGCGCGGCGACAGCTCGCGCTCGACCGAGGGAAACGGCCTCGGCCTCTCCATCGCGCAGAGCTTGACGGAGCTGCAGGGTGGGAAGATGTCGCTCGCCATCGATGGCGACCTCTTCAAGGCCATCCTCCGTTTCCCGACGGTGGTGTGAGAAAAATACAGAAAGGTGCGGAAAGGCGTTGCCGTTCCGCACCTTTTCCGCGCCTGTGCTTGACAATTCGGCGCAAAAACAATACAATAACAATTCAGAACTCTATCCTGAAACTGAGGGAGAACATAAACATGGCAAAAGATAAAAAGGTAGAACAGATCACAAATCTTGAAGACGATTTTGCCCAATGGTATACCGACATCTGCCGCAAGGCGGAGCTTGTTGAGTATGCCAGCGTCAAGGGCTTTACCATCCTGCGCCCCTATGGCTTCGCCATCTGGGAGAACATGCAGCGTTTGATGGACGCGGAGTTCAAAAAGACCGGACACGAGAATGTGGCGATGCCCGTTCTGATCCCTGAGAGCCTGCTCAAGAAAGAGGGCGAGCTCGTCAACGGCTTCGCGCCTGAGGTCGCGTGGGTCACGATGGGCGGCAGCGAGAAGCTCGAAGAGCGCCTTGCCTTCCGCCCCACGTCCGAGACGATGTTCTGCGACCACTGGTCCCGCGTATTGCAGACCTACCGCCAGCTGCCGATGCTCTACAACCAGTGGTGCTCTGTCATCCGCTGGGAGAAGACCACCCGCCCGTTCCTGCGTTCGCGCGAGTTCTGGTGGCAGGAGGGCCACACCATCCACGAGACCGCCGAGGAGGCGCAGGCAGAGACGATGCAGCAGCTCAACTGCTATGCCGACTTCTTCCGCCACGTGCTCGCCATCCCCGTCGTCCCCGGCCGCAAGACCGAGAAGGAGAAGTTTGCCGGCGCCGAGGCGACCTACACCGTCGAGTGCATGATGAAGGACCGCAAGGCGCTTCAGGGCGCCACGAGCCACTATTTTGGCGACAAGTTCTCCCGCGCCTATGACGTGACCTTCACCGGCCGCGACAACAAGCTTCAGTACCCGTTCCAGACGTCCTGGGGCTCCACCACGCGCATGATCGGCGCGGTCATCATGACCCACGGCGATAACAACGGTCTCGTTCTGCCCCCGCGCATCGCGCCCACGCAGGTCGTCATCGTGCCCATCGCCGCGCACAAGAATCCCGAGGTGCTCGAGACAGCCAAGAGCGTGATGGCGGACCTCATCGCCGCCGACGTCCGCGTCAAGCTGGACGACAGCGACCAGTCCATGGGCTGGAAGTGCGCTGAGTACGAGATGCGCGGCGTGCCCATCCGCCTCGAGCTCGGTCCCCGCGACCTGGCCGAGGGCAACTGCTGCCTCGTCCGCCGCGACAACGGCGAAAAGGTCACGGCCAAGATCGAGGGGATCGTTGACGAGATCAAGGCGCTGCTTGACGCCATCCATGACAACATGTACACCGTGGCGGAAAAGAACCTCGAAGACAACACGTTCGACTTAAAGACCATCGATGAGGTGAAGGAGATGGCCTCCGGCCGCGGCGGCTTCGCCCGCACCAAGTGGTGCGGCAGCCTCGAGTGTGAGCTCAAGATGAAGGAACAGGCGGGCGTTTCCTCCCGCTGCATGCCCCTCAAGCAGAGCGGCACCACCGGCAAGTGCGTCTGCTGCGGCAAAGAGTGCACTACTGATATTTATTGGGGCGTTGCCTATTAAGTATCAGCTTTCCATCGAATGATATAGTTCCCTGCGCGTCGCAGGGGAACGGCAAAGGGGGCCATTCTCTTTCACAAAAGAGAATGGCCCCCTTTAGATCCCCCAAGAGAAAGGTTTAGATTGGCAGTTTGGAGCTTGAACAATCTTTGTGCCTCCGGAATGCAGCTGCCTGCGCGCGGCTTTGCCGCGTTAGCATTGCTATACGATTTGATTTGCTCCTATCTTCGCTGTCGCTCTGCCAGTCTTGTAGAAGTGCAGCCTAATTCCCGTCTACCGCCAGTCCCTACAATGCGGCGAGCGCAGCAAAGCCGCATTCGGCACGCAGTCTGCCGCCGAGCAAACGTCACACGCGCCTCACGATAGTAAGGCGCGGTTGCTGGATGTGTCGAAACGTAGGGATTCATGGCGAAGCCATGTACACCGCACTTACATTGCGCAGCGCGTGCAGCTCTTCGAGCTGCAAACCTGCAATGTGCGGGGTCAAGGGGCAAGGCCCCTTGCGTTCTCTTGGGGGTCAAAGGGGGCCATTCTCTCACGTGAGAGAATGGCCCCCTTTATTCACGCAGCCCTTGGGCTGCAATATTCTTCCCTTAAAAGGGAAATTTTCCCAAAATCAAATGAGATTCTTTTCAGAATCAGCATCAAACAAATGCACCAGTTTGGCATCAAACCCAAACTTCACCGCCGTATGCCGCGCATACGCCATCGGATCAATATTCGCGGTGGGAATGACTGCCACAACATCCTGCCCGTTTGCGGCAAGGTGCAGATGCAGCTCGCTGCCCATCAGCTCGCTGACGTCGACCTCGGCAGGGATGCCGCTCTCGCCGAGCGCGATATGCACGGGGCGCACGCCCGCGGTGACACTGCGGCTCTCGACGCCTGCGGCGGCGAGCTTTGCGCTCTGCTCCGCGGTCAGCGTGACGGTCTCGCCCATGACGGTGAGCGTATAGCTGTCGGCGGTCTTTGTGAGCTGGCAGTTTTCAAAGAAATTCATCTGCGGCGAGCCGATGAAGCCCGCGACGAACAGGTTCGCCGGATGGTTGAAGACCTCCTGCGGCGTGCCGATCTGCTGGATGTAGCCGTCGCGCATGATGACGATGCGGTCGCCGAGAGTCATGGCCTCGACCTGATCGTGCGTGACGTAAATGAACGTGGTGTCGATCTTCTCGCGCAGCTTGATGATCTCCGCGCGCATCTGGTTGCGCAGCTTTGCGTCAAGGTTCGAGAGCGGCTCGTCCATCAGCAGCACCTTGGGGCTTCTGACGATGGCGCGGCCGATGGCCACGCGCTGGCGCTGGCCGCCGGAGAGCGCCTTGGGCTTGCGGTCAAGGAACTGAGTGATGTCGAGGACTTCGGCCGCCTCGCGCACGCGGCGGTCGATCTCGTCGTTGGGCATTTTCTTGAGATGCGTCTTGCCGTCCGCATCCGTCTCCGCAATCTTCTTGAGCTTGAGCGGGAAGGCGATGTTTTCATAGACGGTCATGTGCGGATAAAGCGCATAGTTCTGGAAGACCATCGCGATGTCGCGGTCTTTGGGCGCGACATCGTTCATCTGCTTGCCGTCGATGAAGAGCTCGCCGCCGCTGATCTCCTCGAGACCGGCGATCATGCGCAGCGTGGTCGACTTGCCGCAGCCGCTCGGGCCGACGAGCACGATGAACTCCTTGTCGGCCACGTCGATATTGAAGTCCTGCACGGCGACGACGCCTTCGTCGGTGATCTCCAGATTGTTCTTCTTTTCGACGGCCTCGTCTTTCTTCTTTTTCTTCTTGCTTTCGGTGTTGGGATAGACCTTTCGGACATTTTTCAGAATGACCTCTGCCATAATCGTGAACCGCAGTCCTGCCGCCTCCGCGATGCAGGACCTCGCAGCCGCCTGAGCGCGCCGCTTTACGGCAGGTCTCCACACTGCCGCACCGCCGGTTCGGCGGAAAACGTTCCTCCTTTTGTATTTCCCGCGGGCGGTACGTAGAGGTGGAGTAGCGCAGGCGGGAGGGAATGGAAGTGAGCAAAACTGCTCAAAACCAGTATACGGCAAAGCGCGGCTTTCCACAATGGAAAACCGCGCTTTCATACTGCATTTTGGTAAGATAGATAACAAAAAGAACCGAAATTTATGCCTTTTTACCACGGCGGCGGCGATAGACGACCGCCAGCCGGTCGATGAGCAGATCGTAGACAAAAAAGAGCAGAAGCCCCATCGCTGCCGTCGCCCACAGCAGCCAAGTCGCGCTCTCGGAAAACTCCTGCACGACGGCGGGGAGCTTGAAGACAAAAATGATGAGCGCGTACATGACGCCCATGCTCACGGTGCAGAGGCCGAGCTTCGCCAGAAGCCGCAGCGCTTTGGATGAGATCGCGTCAAGATTCGGCTTCACGAGGGGATAATAGCCGAGAAAGCAAAAAACGAGGGCCGCTTCCTTATCCGCGCAGAGAAGAAGTCCTAAGACTGCCGCGGCGGCAAAGCAGCTCCATGCGTAGCTTTTGCGGCATTCCTCGCGCGCGGGCAAAAGCGCAGCCGATGCGAGGATCGGCCAGGCGTAGGTCGAGAGTGGGATGACGCCGCTGAGCCAGAGGAAGGCGACCGCGAGCGCGCACAGTACGCCGCACAGCGCCAGTTCATGTGTTTTCTTTGCCAAAATTTACTTCACATCGCTTTTACAGATATTCCGGCTCCATCGCGTCGTGGAGCACGGTGGTGATCGCGTCGGAAAAGACGCTGTCGGAGTGCGCGTGCAGGGCGTTGAGCGTCTCCGCCACGGCGGCGACCTTCACTTTGCCGGTGGAGTACACATCCTGATCGAAGATGAAGCGCACTTCCTTTTCCTGCACCTGCTGAACCTGATTGCCGCTGCGGATGTTGCGCTGGACAAAGCCTGGGCCCGCGTGCAGCTTGAGCGCCGCGAGCGCATCGAGCTTGCGCTCGACGTCGACCGAGCACTTGGCGACGCTCGCTTCGTCCACGCCGTCCTCGTCAAGAATGCCGAGATACGGCGGCTGGAGCAGATCGTTCCAGCGGCGGCCCGTGAGGCCGAGCTGCTCGCGCGAAATGGCGTTGACAAAGCGAAGGCCCACGCGGTCAAAGCAGTTGGGACGGTAAATCTTGATAAACTGGCCGAGCGGCTCGTCAAGACGGGCGGCAAAGTCCTCCCAGTGCGTGTAGCGCATGGTGGAAAGGGCGATGAAGTCCTTCGTGAGGCTCAGCTTGTAGCCGCCGTCTTCGGAAATGAACGTGTGGTTGTTGACCGTCCGCGCGGGCGCGCCGTTCACGCCGGGCAGCTTTTCCACCTGGCACTGGTAGCGCGGGAACGCCGCGCGCACGGTCTCCTGAAAGTCGGCGGGCTCGCGCGTGTCGATCGAGAGGATCGTGGGGAAGCGCAGCTGGCAGATGACTTCGATGAGCTGAGATTTGCCGTAGGCGTAGCGGCGGTTATCGGAAGAGATCATAACGTAAATACCTCCGTCATGTTGCATTTGATTATAGATTATAGAGGAAAGAAAAACGATTGTCAAATCAGCGTTCGTGCGCGAAGAAGCGCTGATAAAACTTACCAGCAGAAAAACTGCATATCCGATTTTTTATGAGTCAAACTACCCTTGCGATACCCAAACAGCAAAACTCTTTCAAACAGGTGAAACCAAAAACAATTGTAGGAAAAGGAGAAAATCATTATGTCCAGCAAGAACAGCAACAAGCTCAACATCCCCGAGGCCAAGGCCGCTATGAACAAGTTCAAGATGGAAGCCGCCAGCGAGGTTGATGTACCCAGCACCTATTAAAACTTTTACACAGACGAATTAAGACCCACTACTTACGACAATACTCAGAAAACTCTTATATGTATGAACTTGCTGCATGTAAGGAGAAATACAATGGCGTTGCTCGAAAAAGTGTGGAAGCCATTGAGCTGAAGCTGAAGGGCTATGAGTCCACGGAGATCGCAGAACACTATGATACAAGCGTAAATAACGTCAACGCATGGATCTCGCGTGCTCGCAGCAAACTCCGCAATGAGCAGGCATTAGACTGGGAGGTAACGAATCAGGAGAAGAATAGCCGCAATCCACCGTCTGAGACACAATCCGGAAAGGAGATAAAACAATGACATCAGATATCTCCTTTTAATGGCATATCCGTCTTTACAGGCGGTAACATTTTCCACTCCAAGGTATAGAACGGAAATGTGGAGACAGCGTTCATCTGATGGTTTGCGCCGTTCATCACAAACTCAACTCCGGCGGCGATTTGACCGAACTTTCCGATGATGAGTTTATCGTCATTCCACTCGGACAAATGTGAAACATGACTTTCAAAATCCAAATCGGCAATATATGTAAAGTCTCCGACAATAATGTTCGGATTTGTAATTGTCGGCTTCACATATATTTCTTTGTCATACCCTGTAATCGGATGTATTGTATTTGGATGCTTTCCGTCTTTCATCTTAACTACCTCTTCAAATTTAATTTTGTTAACATCTTATCACGTCGATATATTGAGCGCAAGGATTGGCATGTCCGTGGGAGAGATTCAATGGAGCCTACCTGAATAAACGAAATCATACATACAGAAGAAAAGAGCATGCAGCTCTCGGAAAAAGGCGCATTCGTGACTATGACAACATTGAGGCCAAGCGGTATCTGGATGTCATTGAATCGATGCTATTAACCAATGATAGCGGTCTACTGTGCACGGCCCTCCAGACGACACAGATGTTCGATCGGGACAGCACAGAGTTCTACCTGATGAGACCTGAAACGCTTTCATCCTAGGCTAAAAATCACATAAAAACAACTACCAAAACCTGCTCCGAGTGAAGGGCGGAAACTGGTAGTGATTTCGTACATACGAGCTGTCCCCGCTCAGGGAGCGCAGAAATAGGTAGTGTTAGGCAATACAAATTCTGTCTGGGTGTTTTTTGCTTGGTCAGTTTTGCGCTTTCGGGAGTAGCTGTATGCCGCAGCCTCGGGTATCGAATTGCCCCACCTATAGTCCGCCCAGCACAGCAATCCATTTTAGCTCGAGTGAGCGCAGGGCAGAGAGGTTGGAAGATAGAACGCGGGCGTCCAGCAGTTGAATATAGACAAAGCAGTTTACCACAAGTCTCTCCGCCAGATGTCCCGCAGCGTTCACTGCACAGTATTTTTGATAAACCAACTTTTCCCTCTTTTGCTGCGAGTTGGATTGTGATATATTGAAAAATACTATGAGATGAGCAAAACAGACGGAAGGAGCAGCCCGCAAACAAGGCAAATGGGGAAAAATAGTTTAGGGCATCTCAAGGGCGCAAAAACCATAGCGCGGTAAACCCCGCGCCTGCAAAAGGTATGGAAAAGGCAGATCAGGCGGAACGCCGAAGCTGTTTGGCAGAACGGTAGGAGTGAGAACCGTGCAGAACAGCGGCCAACGCAACCGCCAGGGCGGAGATGTGGGCCAGCGTGTTGAGGTTCGCCGCGCTTGCGCCGCTGCGCACCCACAGCCGTTCCTGACCTGTGGATTTGAAGCGGGAATTGTAGCGCTCGCACTCTGTACGCAGGGCGTAAGTCCGTTTAAAATAGAGACAGCTGCGGTCAATGGAAAGTCTGTAGTCATCGGGAACGGTCTTGTATTTCGTGCAGCCCCGGTTTTTCTTGCCGTTGTTCCAGTTCTTGTGGTTGCAGGGACATTCGCCGGTTTTGGATTGACGGAACGGGCAGCAGTATTTCTGCCGGGTACGATTATTGTCGGTGGTCTTGCCATCCTTGTGCATGGCGAACCCGGCCGCGCAGACCGGATTGCCAGCAGGAAGTGCCTTTAAATCTTTCGTACCGCGTGGATTGAGCGGGATAAAGGCCTCGCCCTCATAGACCGTTTTCACGGTATTGTAGATGCTTTTCGCATCGTAGCCCTTGTCGGCAAGGAAGGCGCATTCCTTCAAAGAGATCGTCTGATCCGCGGCCGCGAGGATCTCAGCGGCGACGGCAGAATCGGCGATGTTGCCCGGTGTGGTCAGCTCGTAGAGCGGCAGGCCGGAGATGCAGTCCACCAGCACATGGCTTTTGTATCCCCAGTAGAACTCATACCGCCGCTCATTGTGCTGGTTGGGGGCCGAATGGACGCCCAGAGCGCAGTCTGGGTCGCTTTTCGGGTGGTTTTCCTTGGAGAACTTGTTTTTTGCAAAGGATTTCGGGTTGTTCTGCTTGGTGTTCGCCATGACGGGTGTGGAATCCAGACCAACGAAAGACGCATCCACCACGCCCAGCTCATACAGCTTCCGCACCAGATTGGCCATGATCGATTTCAACGCACCGTTGTTCAGCTGCCGCAGGAAGCGGTCATACGTCTAGTAGGACGGCAGCGGCTCCATGATGTTAAAGCCGCAGTAATGGGCGATGATGCGGTTGTTGTCCAGATAATCCATCAGATCTGTGATCTGCGTGAAACCCTCGCATTTCATAACGATAAAAGCACAGACCATGGCTTCTTTGGGGAAGCCCCGCCGCCCGGTTGCCGCTCTGGGCAGCGTGAAGTCCAGACTGCTGAAAAGCTTGTCATAAAACGCAGCGGCGCTTTGGGATGTGAACAGCGTCACATCCTGAATGATTTCCTGTCGGTAGATAGCGGCCAGCCCCTTTCTGGTTGGTTTTCTCTCAAGTCAATTTTACCAAAAAGGGGCTCCGCTTTCTATACCATATGAGTGATTTCGGTTTCAGCCATGACCGGAAACCATTGCAATTACTGCGTTTCTTGCGTTTTGCTGATGGCCGGGGGAAATAATAATATAGGAGGGGATTAACTTGCATCAACAAATCGCATTTGCCGAAATTGAGCGCTGGCGGAAACAGTTGGACCGGCTGGCGCTGGATATCTGGGAGAACCCCGAAGGGCCGTACCGCGAGTATCATGCCTGCGAATGGACGGCGCAGCTGCTGCGCGATGCTGGATTTGACGTTGAGGTCGGCGTTGGCGGCATCAAAACAGCTATTCGTGCCACTTATGGATCGGGCAAGCCGGTTTTCGGGTTGCTGGGCGAATACGATGCATTGCCCGGTATGAGCCAGAAAGTCTGCACTCACAAAGAGTCCGTCGTCGACGGCGGTTGGGGGCAAGCCTGCGGACATAATCTTTTAGGCGTTGCCCATGCCGGTGCCGCCATCGGTCTGAAAAAGGCTATGGATGAGGGAAAGCTACCCGGCACAGTCATCTACTTTGGCTGCCCGGCAGAAGAGGTGCTGACTGGCAAAGCCCTTATGGCCCGCGCCCATGTGTTCGACGGTATTGACTTCTGCGCAGCATTCCACCCCAACCCGATGAACCAAGTGTTACTGGGCACGGCAACTGGTCTCAACTCCTTTAAGCTGCACTTCAAGGGGCGCACCGCCCACGCCGGCTGTGATCCGCACAACGGCCGTAGCGCCCTTGATGCCGTTGAGCTAACCAATGTCGGCATCAACTATTTACGCGAGCATGTGCCGACGTCGGTGCGTATACACTATGTCATCACTGAGGGCGGCGTTGCCCCCAACATCGTCCCCGACAAGGCATGTGCCTGGTACTTTGTCCGTGCGCTGACCCGCGAGGTGATCGACGACGTGTATGGACGAGTGCTGGATATCGCTCGAGGTGCGGCACTGATGACGGGTACCACGCTTGAGGTGGAGTTCCTCGGCGGTTGCTACCCCACCCTCAACAACCAAGTACTCGGTCAAGTCATGTATGATTCCTTGTGCGAGACACCGCACGATTTGTGGACGCAGGAGGAACTGAATTTCGCCGCTGCCCTCAACGGCGATAAAAAGCTGGACGAACCCATACATACAGGCGTCGTTCAAAGCAGAGAGAACTGTTACGGCTCCACTGACGTCGGCGACGTACAGCACATTGCGCCGGGCATTGCCTTTGATGGCGCCTGCTGGAACATGGGCGCACCGGGTCACCACTGGCAGGTAACGGCCTGTGCAGGTCATTCCATAGGCCTCAAGGGTATGATCTATGCCGCCAAAGCAATGGCTCTCTTCGGGCTCAAGGTGATGAGTGATCCCGAACTGCTGGCGCAGGCAAAAAAAGAGTTCGATGAAAAAACGGAGGGCAAGCCCTATGTCTGCCCCATCCCCGATGAGGTTCCCGTCCCCGATCAGGATTGAACCACACCGAAAATGCTCTGCCTTTACCTACCGCAACATCTACAGGCAAACCGCTGTTCTGCACAGAATTTCTATCTCACCTGCACAAACAGGGGGACACTTTTCGAATACTTCGAAAAGTGTCCCCCTGTTACTATATTGTAGCGGCCGAGCCTCGTTGCCGTAAAATAGACGGCGTTGCGTGTCGGAGAGCGCCGAGGAATTTGTCGCAGAATGAGTGAGCATAAGGAGTGGCCATGGGCCACTCCTTTCAAAATTCAAGCTACTTCGCCCTCCAGTACAATCTGCACCATGCGGTCATCAATTATGGCTCTGCGGTTCTGGCACGCATAGATCAGTGCCTGCGTACAGGCACGGTTAATGAGGCGTGGAACACCAGAGGAAAACTCAAAGACCCGCTGGAGCGCATCCTCAGAGAAAATGGGATTCGGATGCCCCCGCGTAGGCCAGTTGTTTTTCAATGTATGCCTTGGCTTGAGCGAAGTCATACGGCATCATGAAGCACTGGATGTCAATGCGGTGCCGGATGGCCCGGTAGTGTCAGGCCCTTTACTCTCCCATTCTAACAGCTTCGGCTTTAAGACGGAAAAAGACGCGGTTGGCTGCCGCGCCTTCAACCGTAATTATTATTGTAGGAGTGCATTGAGATTGAGTCGGACTGTGCTCACTGCGTATTCCACGTTATGTGTTGAGTATAGTTCTGTTGTACGATACATCGCTTGTGACAATGCGCTTGCTGCGCATTTCGCCCTGTACGTCAAAAGTGGTTTCGTTGTACGAAACCGACACCGTGACAATAGACACCGCTGTTTTGCTGCATGAAACTAAAACATAAGAAATCGTAAAAAAGTAATGCAAAATGTAGAAAAAACTTAATATATATATTGTTTATTGACAGTATACCGCTTTAAATTTTATAATTATGATAATTTCAGTAGATAATTAGAGGTTCTGTATGGCGAAACAGAGAAATAATAAATATCGAATTCAGGCTGTGGAAAGAGCTCTCACGATCCTTCAGTGCTTCCATGCCGAACGCCTTGAGATGTCTATGATGGAAATGGCGGGAATCCTGGAACTCAACAAGAGCACAACTTTTCGAATGGTTTCTACGCTTTGCGATATGGGGTTTCTGGAAAAGCTTGCAAACGGGAAATATGCCCTTGGCACAGAAATCATACGCCTTGGACACCTCGTCTCGGAAGATATGACGCTCCTGCGGGCGGCACAGCCGATTATGGACGAACTTTTCCATCACTGCGGAGAAACTGTTGCAATCTGCCGCTATTCAAACGGACAGATGATCTGCATCGGAAGAGTGGAGAGCCAGAAGTCTCTCAAATGTGCCTGCACGGTGGGAGCGGATGTCCCCGTTCTTCTGGGCGGGACAGGCCGCTCGGCGGCGGCATTTTTGAGTGACAGCGAGTTGAGTCGCTGCATTGAAACCCAGAAACGGATTGGAAATCCTGTTTGCGGAAAGGAAGAACTTCGTGCAGTAGTGAAGCGAGCTCGGAGTAATGGCTACTATATCAGCCACAGTGAGCTGGACGATGCCATTAACGCACTGGGACTTCCCATTTTCGGAAAAAATGGAGTAGTTTTAGGAAGTTTGAGTATTGTTGCTCCGTCAAGTCGGATGAGCGATGAAGTGACATGGGAACTGCTTCCGGAGGCGCGCCGGTCCGCACAGCGCATTTCAGAGCGGATGGGGTATGACGGAAACATGCTGAACAGTAAAGGAGAATGAAGATGAAACAGGCAGATCTGATTGTTCATACGCATCACATGTACACGATGGAAGGCGATGGAGTCGGATATCATCTTGATGATTCCATTGCCATCGTAAACGGGAAGATCGCAAAGATTGCACCGCGGGATGAGATCGAGCGTGAATTCACAGCTGTGGAAACGCTCGATGCGACGGCGTATCTGGTGCTGCCTGGGTTGATCGATGGGCATATGCACTCCACAAATTGCGCGATGCGAGGAATCGCACAGGATGTTGGCAACTGGATGATGCATGGCGCAGGACCGTTTCAAACGAACGCAACGTCGGCAACAAGACGGGCGGGAAGCAAGCTTGCAATTGCCGAAGCGGTAATGAATGGCACAACAACGATCGGCGAAGAAGGCTTTGCATTGGATAGCCCTTGCGAGTTTATTCAAAAGGTCGGCGTGCGAGGAAATGTCGGTGTTCGTATTCGCAGTGCACTCAATCGGGTGTATGCCCCCGGCGAGTTGTATGAGTATGACGAGAAGTATACGGAAGAAACCTTTTCTGCGGCAAAGGATGTATTCAATCAATGGCACGGGGCGGACAACGGTAGGATCCGGGTCATGTTTGCGCCGCAGGGGGCAGACTTTGTTTCGGAAGAAGTACTGCACGAGGCACTGGATCTGGCGCACAGGCACAACACCCTGATGTATCTGCATCTTTCGCAGGGATCGCGCGAAACGAAACAGATGATGATGCGGTATGGCTCTCGAACGATCCCCTGGATGATCGAGCGAAATTTGATCGACGATCACGTAGTCGGCATTCATTTGACAGATGCGCTGCCGGAAGAAGTACAGCAGATGGTCGGGCACGGCGGGCGAATGGTGCTCTGCTCTGCGGCGATTGGGCTCATTGACGGAATTCAGCCGCCGGCAAAGCTTTTCCAGGATGCCGGTGGAATGGTTGGACTTGGCACCGATCAGGCAAACGGCAACAATGAGCACAGCATCTTCAATGAAATGCGCATGACGGCGCTTTTCAATAAGCTTAAATATGAGGATCCGGAGGTCATGCCTTGCTGGAAGGTGCTTCGTATGGCAACGATTGAGGGAGCAAGAGCGATCGGGATCGACGATGCTATCGGCTCACTCGAAGCCGGGAAGGATGCGGATCTGATTTTGTTGAAGCTGGATACGCCCGCTATGCGGCCGATCTATACAAAGCCCATGAGGAATCTTGTGCCGAACGCTGTTTATGCAGCCTGCGGCAGAGACGTAGATACTGTGATTTCCGGCGGGCGAGTGATCGTAAAGGATCGTAAGCCGCAGACATTCGATCTTGAAGAAATTATTGCTGAGGTGCAGGAAGAGGCGGATCGCCTGGCGGGAAAAGCGGAAAAGCAGTTTTGGGAGATCCGGGGTGCCAACGCCCTGTACATGGAGGAGAATAAGCTGTAAGGGAGGTCAAGAATTTGGGCAATGAGAAGATGACTTTTGCAGCCGCAGGAGATATTTTTATCAATCGCCGGCTGCCGGAGCGGGCTTATGCAGGATTTGAAAAGCTCAGCGCGCTGATCGGATCGGCAGAGGTGCGCTTTGCAAATCTGGAAACGACCATCCACAACCGGGAGGGATATCCGTTTCCGTTCAGCGGTGGAACGTGGGCAATGAGCGCGCCAGAGGTTCTTGAAGATGTAAAAAAGTACGGATTCAATATCTACAATGCGGCAAATAACCATGCCATGGATTATAGCCACAATGGACTGCTTGCCACGATGCGGTATCTGCATCAGTACGGAATTCGTTTTGCCGGCATCGGAGAAAATCTGGCGGATGCCAGTGCACCGGTCTATATGGACTGTGAAAACGGGCGCGTGGCTTTGATCGCTGCAACCTCATCGTTCCACGAGGCGTGGAGAGCTGGAAACCAGCGCGGAGATATGCAGGGACGACCGGGAGTCAATCCGCTGCGTTTCCAGACCAAGCTGCATGTAACGGCAGAAGAGCTTACGGCGCTGCGAAAGATTGCGGAGGAAACACAGATCGACGCGCAGCAGCTGCTTGATATCAAAGAGGGATTTGCTGTTGAAACGCCCGGTGCGTTTCGTTTCGGCGGACACGAGTTCGTTGAGTCCGAGGCGCCTGGCAAGGAGACGATTCCGCATCCGGCGGATCTCAAGCGGATCACCGCTTCGATTCAGGAGGCAAAGTCGCAGGCGGACTGTGTGATGGTCAGCATCCATTCTCACGAACTCGGCGGGCTGCGAAAGGATGTGCCGGCAGAATTTCTCGTGACCTTCGCTCACGCTTGCATTGATGCCGGAGCGAATGTCGTTCTGGGACACGGGCCGCACGTTTTACGCGGTATTGAACGCTACCATGGCGGAGCAATTTTCTACAGTCTGGGCAACTTCCTTTTTGAAAACGATACGACGACGCATCAACCGGCGGACTTTTATGAAAAGTACGGACTGCCGCACGATGCACAGGTTGGAGCGGGCATGGATTGCCGCAGCAAGAATGGAACAGTTGGCCTCGGTGTCAACCCGAATGTCTGGCACTCGGTGGTGGCTTGCTGGAGCATGGAGAATGGGGAGATCGGACCGATCAAGCTGCATCCGATTACGCTGCATCAGGAGCTTCCGCGCTATCGAAGGGGCCTGCCTGCTTTAACGGAAGATGAAACAGTACTGCACGAACTGGCAGAACTATGCAAGCCGTTTGGAACAGAACTCAGTATTCGGGATGGCATTGGATATGTGTAAGGAAGGCGATATGATGTGGGATTTACTGATTAAAAACGCCGATTATGTTTCTGAACATCAGATCGAGCACGGCAATATTTATGTAAAGGACGGAAAAATCGCTGCAATCAGCGCAGAGCTATTGGCCGGCGATGCGAAAGAGACGATCGATGCGACGGGAAGACTTGTTTTTCCGGGATTCATTGATACGCATTGCCATTCGCGTGACGGATCGAAAGGCGCATGGTATAAAGAAGACTTTGCGCATTCCTCCCGTGCCGCTGCTGTGGGAGGCATCACCACGATTCTGGAAATGCCAAACTGCAATCCGGCAATTTACAATGTGGAAAATCTGCACGATCTGATCAAAACGATTACGCCGAAAGCGTATGTGGATTTTGGCGTATGGGGACTGTGCCTTGGAAAGCTCAATAATGATTCCTTGCAAGCGCTTGCGGATGCGGGAGTTGTTGCTTTCAAGTTCTTCTGGGGCTACGCGATCGATGCGAAGAACTACCAGCTTATTTACAACTATGAAGAGGGCATGAAGGATGTTATCCCGCCGATGGGCAACGGAGAGGTCTATCAGATGTTCCGCGCCGTGGCAAAAACGGGAAAGCTGGTCGGAATCCATGCCGAAGACTTCAGCATCATCAAAGAACTGACGAACGAGGTTCGCGCTACGGGAGCTGACGATTACGAAGCAATGATTGCTTCCCGCCCGCCGCTGAGCGAGACGGTGGTGATCGACACGGCCATTCAGATTGCAGAAGCTACGGGCGCGCATCTGCACATTCTGCATCTTGCTACCAGCGAAGGCGTCCCCTATATCCGGCGCGCACAGCAGGAGGGTTATCCGATCACGGCAGAGACATGCCCGCACTATCTGACTTTGACGGCAGAGGATTACGCCCGCGTCGGTACGGCAATGAAAGGATATCCGCCGGTACGCCGCAAGAAAGATCAGGATGAGCTCTGGGCGGCACTGCGTGAAGGAGTGATCGCTTATGTTTGCTCCGATCATGCACCGCATTCTCCGGAGGAGAAGGCCAAGGATCTTTGGTCGGCACCGGCAGGAATGGTGAATATCGAGACGATGGTGCCGCTGATGATCGATGCGGTCAATGCGGGTAAGCTTACATGGCAGGAACTTGTCAGAGTACTTTCAGCAGAACCGGCAAAGATGTATGGCCTCTATCCGCACAAGGGTGCAATCCAGGTCGGTGCGGACGCAGATATTGTTCTTGTCGATCCAGAAAGAAAGTGGACTGTGGATCAGGAAAAGCTGCAGTCGAGAACAAAACTGTCGGCCTACCACGGAATGACACTCAAGGGAAAAATCGAACGCACTATTTTACGCGGACATACTGTGATGAACGACGGAGAGATCTGCGGCGGCGCAGAGGGACGGTTTGTTCGCCCGGATAAAGAAACGGAAAGATTATGACACTTTCGAAGGAAACGAGAGATGATCTGCAAAGCTTGATTACCCGATTTTCAGAGGTGGGAAAGCTGCCGCAAGGCGGTGTGACGCGACTTGCCTATACGCCGCTTGAGGATGAGATGCACCGGATCTTCCGCGAGGAAGGAAAAGCACACGGCTTTAACGTGTGGGAAGACTCTATTGGGAACAGCTTTGTCGGCAATATCTCGGATGAGAAAGAGCCACATACTTTACTTGGCTCTCATTTGGATTCCGTGATCGAAGGCGGCCCATACGATGGAGTTGTCGGTGTGGCGGGCGGCTTTGCGGCTATGCTGGAACTGAAACGTCAAGGAAAGAAAATCCCCCTTGTGGTGGCGGCTTTCCGATGCGAGGAATCCAGCAACTTCCAGCATTGTACCGTGGGAAGCGGCCTGATGACACATGCGCTTGACCTGCAAGGATTGCAGAATGTGGTCAGCCTTGAGGGGGAAAAGCTTTCCGATTGTCTGGCAAGACACGGCTATCGGGGAGAAGTTCCGGTTCCGGAAGGTATTACCCGCTATATCGAGCTGCATATTGAGCAGGGCAGAGTTTTGCAGGAAAATGATACACAGATCGGTATTGTAACAGCAATCGCTGCACCGCATCGTTATCGACTGAGATTACAGGGATTTTCAGAGCACTCAGGTGCAACGCCGATGAATCTGCGTCTGGATGCGCTGTGTGCGGCATCGGAAGTGATCCTCGCGGTGGAGCAGATCGGAAGAGAAGAGTCCGTCAATGCATCCGTTGCAACAGTTGGCTGCATTGATAATCATCCCAATATCATCAATTCGGTTCCCGGCATGACCGATCTTCGCATTGATATGCGAGGGATTCATACCGGAAGCCTGTTAAGCATGGACAAGGCACTCAAGGAACGGGTAGATGAGATTTGCCGCCGGCGCGGAATATCCTACCAGCTTGATTGTATCGACACGATGGAGCCGTGCCACATGGATGGAACGCTTGTTGAACAGCTCTGCCGTGCCGCACACGCAGAAGAATTGAGCTTTCGCAAAATGCCCAGCGGTGCGGGACATGATGCGCTCTCCTTTGCGCACCTGTATCCCACAGCAATGGTTTTTATCCCCTGCAAAGACGGGATTAGCCACAACATTGCTGAGTACACCAGCCCCGAACAGATCGAAGCAGGTGTTCGGGTTCTAGTACGATTCCTGCTACAGGGAGAAGGAGGAGATAAACAGGCACTTGACCAGTAAATAAGAAAACACAAGATAACAACCAAAATTTTTAGGAGGAAAACAATGGAAGCTAACTATGGTATTCTATCAATTATCCCCGCAGTTATTGTTATCGGCCTTTCGCTGTACACGAAAAAAACAATCATGTCGCTTATGATCGGCACCTTCATTGGTGTAACGATCCTTAGCGGATGGAATCCTCTTGTTGCAGTCGTCGCCTTTTTTAAGGATTTCATGTATCCCAACCTGACCAGTGTCGGCAACCTTAAAACGATCCTCATCATTATCATTTTGCAGGGCTTTGTAAAAATGCTCAAACTGACCGGTGCAGGCGTGGCCATCGCCCGCTGGGCAAGAGCGCATGTTAAGAGCAAGCGCAGTGCAGAAGTTACCACTTGCGCAGCAGGCTTTGCTTTCATTTATACCGAGCCTAACTTTGTTCTCGGTGCTGTTATGCGTCCCATCACCGAGGCGTTCAATGTGGCTCGCGTGAAGCTCGCTTACATCACCGACTCCCTTGGCTGCAACATGGCTTCGTGCTCCCCTGTGTGCTCTTACGGCCCGTATTACGTTGGCCTGATCGCTGCGGAACTTGCGGCAATTGGCATTACGACGGATGCTTGGTCCTATTACTGGAAGTACATTCCCAACAACCTCTATGCGATCCTTGCAATCGTTGTTGCTTATTATGTCGCGGCTTCTGGCAAGGATATCGGTCCGATGTATCTTGCTGAAAAGCGCGCCAGCGAGACTGGTCGTCTCCTTGGTCCGACGGATGAGCCCATTGTTAAGGATGATCCCGGTGAGACGTTCAGTGAAGATGATCATCTCCCCGTGCGCAACTTTGTGATTCCGATGGTCACGATGCTTGTTGCTCTGATGTCCAGCATCTTCTATACGGGCAACATCGTTGAAAACGGTTCGAAGGTCTTCACCTCCTGCGATATTACGACGAGCATTATCATCGGCTTCACCGCGGCAAGCTTTGCGGCCCTTCTGGTCGGTACGGTACAGAAGAGATTCTCCTTTATGGAAGGCTTCCAGCAGTGGACGGCAGCCTTTGCAAACGGCATGGAAGCGGTTGTGATCATTGCTCTGGCATGGTGCCTTTCCACGGTTTCCGGCAACCTCGGTCTCAAGTTCTTTGTTGCGCATGTTATTGAATCTGCCGGCGTTTCTCCCGCTCTGATCCCGGCGCTCGTCTATATCGGCGGCTGCGCGATCTCCTTTGCCACCGGCAGCTCCTGGGGTACCACCGCGCTGATGATGCCCATTGCAATCCCTGTTTGCTACAGCTACGGCATCGATCTCGAGATCGCTATTGCAGCTTGCATCGGCGGCGGCCTCTTCGGTGACCACTGCTCCCCGGTTTCGGATACTACGATCAAGGCATCCATGGCTGCTGGCTGCGACCACATCCAGCACGTGAGAACTCAGCTGCCCTACGCTCTGACGTCCGGCCTTTCGGCATTTGTCGCTTACATTGTTGCGGGTCTGGTCAACAATACTCTCATCGGCGTTGTGACGGCTATTGTGATCGCGATTACTGCAATCAATGTCCAGAACAAGCTGGCTGTGAAGAGGTACGCAGATTATGATTTCTCTGGGGAAGCGATTAATCCCAATCTGGTCGCAAAGTAAGTAAATAGGAACCACTACCAACTTTTATTGCTTTAGTTGCGCTGGGCAATGAATGCTTGGCGCAACTAAAGCTATTTTTGATAGGCCAATTGTAGAAAGGAGAACGCGAATGAAAAAGGTGGATATGCTCGTCCTGACGCATCATATGTATACGATGGCAGGTGAAGGTGTTGGCTACTGCGAAGATTTCGCTGTGGCGATCGATAAGGGAAAGATCCTCGCTGTTGCACCGCGAGCTGATATTGAAGGCGAGTATACGGCTGAGGAAGTCATTGATGCATCCAATTATCTGGTGCTGCCCGGTTTGATCGATGCACATATGCATACAAGCATGTGCGCGATGCGCGGCGTTGCACAGGATGTAGGCAACTGGATGATGCACGGCGCGGGTCCGTTCAGCACAAACTGCACAGATAAGGAGCGTGCAGCGGGATGCATGCTTGGCGTGACGGAGGCTGTGCTCAACGGTACTACGACGATCGGTGAAGACGGAAACAATATTCCGGAGTTGTTCTCGTATATCGAAAAGCTGGGCGTTCGCGGCAACATCAGTGTCCGCGTGCGTGAGGCGCTGCCGCTGATCTATGCGCCTGGAGAACTGTACCGCTACGACAAGAATTTTGGCGAGCAGACGCTTGGCAACGCGATGGATGCATTCCACCGCTGGAATGGAGCAGCGAATGGCCGTATCCATGTGATGTACGGTCCGCAGGGCGCGGACTTTGTCAGCGAGGAGATGCTTGACCGCGTCAAAAAGCTGGCAGTAGAAAACAATACGAAGGTCTACATGCACCTTTCGCAGGGGTCGAGAGAGACCAAGCAGATGGAAATGCGCTATGGGATGAGATCGATCCCGTGGCTGCTGAAGAAAAACTATCTGGATCGCTATGTGATCGGAATCCATCTTACCGATGCGACTGACGAAGAGACGAGCGCAGTGGCAAAGGCCGGCGCGGGCATGGTGCTTTGCCCGGGATCGATCGGCATTATTGACGGAATCGTTCCTCCTTCGAAGGTGTTCCAGGATGCAGGCGGTATGGTTGGCCTCGGCAGCGATCAGGCTCCCGGCAACAACTGCCACAACATCTTCAACGAGATGAAGCTTGCAGCGCTGTTCAATAAGATCAAGTATGAAGATCCGGAAGTTATGCCTTGCTGGAAGTCGCTGCGGATGGCAACGATCGAGGGAGCAAGGGCGGTCGGAATTGACGATGTGGTTGGCTCTCTCGAAGCTGGAAAGGATGCGGATCTAATCCTTGTTGATCTGCGTTCTCCGGCCATGATGCCGATCTATACCTCGCCGATGCGCAACATGATCCCCAACCTTGTCTATTCGGCAACGGGCAGCAGCGAAGTTCACACCGTAATCGCGGGAGGCCGTGTGATTGTGCGCGACCACAAGCTGCTCGGCGTTGACTGGGAAAAGATCGCTGATGACGCACAGGCGGCGGCAGACCGCATGGCGGCTGATGCGGAAGAAGAGTTCTGGAAGATCAATGGCGTCAATGCACGCTATATGACGGCGGGACTGCTGTAAGTAAATGGACGAAATGGCGAAGGAGGCATAAGCATTAGACTGATAGTGTTTTTGAACATCGCAGTCATATCGTTCATCAACCTTGCGCTGACTGAATCCAGAAGAAGAAATATGGCAGGGCTGCGCGTCATATGGTACAATTATGCCGTTGCAGTGATAATCTCGGTAGTGGCACTGCTGAGAACAGGGATACCGGCTGGAAGTTTTCACATTCCAGCCGTTTTCCTGCCATATTCTGCTTGGGGATGCGATGGAATTTTTACCTTTTCCTGCCTGATCGGCATTGTAACAGGCGGAGTATATCTTGTTACCTTTATAGCAGTCCAGAAGGTAATTGCAGTTTGCGGACCGAGTATGGCAATATTGACATCAAAACTTGGCGTGATATTCGCTGCACTGGCAATGGCTGCAATCTGGAATGAGAGGCTTTCAGGCGTCCAGCTTTTCGGCATTCTGTTTGCTTGCGCGGGACTGCTTTTTTTTAATGATACCGGACTTCATCTGCGCAGAGAACTGCCATGGCTGCTGCTGCTTAGCGGGGTACAGGAGATTGTTAAAAAGGTTTTTTCCGGCTACGGCAGCATGGAGTATCAGTACCTGTATTATTTGTCTGCATTTGTTACGTGCCTTTTGCTGAATACTGTTTTTCTGTTCACGGAAAAGGAAGAATTACATTTTCAATCGTCGGAAATGCTGCTCGGAGGACTGATTGGCGTGGCAAATTTGACCTCGACATATTTTGTGGTTCTTGCCCTTTCTGCATTACCGGCAAGCACCGTTTTTCCAGTGCAAAGCGGAGGCGCAATTCTGCTGACAACTCTTGTGGGTACACTGCACTACGGAGAGACAATGTCGAAAAGAAAGCTGCTTGGCCTGTTACTGACAATATTAAGCATTATTCTGATGAATCTGTAAGGGATGTGAAACGATGTGAAAGCCAACGCGAGAGTAGATGCGTCTTCAATCAAGTACATCTTGCTGCTGGCGTGGCCTGCGATCTTAGAGCAGATCCTGCTCACAATGGCGACGTATGTGGACACTGCAATGATCGGAGCGTTGGGCTATCGCGCAACGGCAGCTGTTGCGGTGAATTCCTCTACAACATGGTTGGTGCTTGGGTTTTTAACGGCACTTGGTGTTGGGTATTCTGTGCAGGTGGCTCATAGCCTTGGCGCAAAAAAAGAAGAGAATGCACAGGCGATCTCACACGAGGCGTTTACGGGGTCGCTTTGCTTCGGCGTGATCCTGATGCTGCTGCTTATGCTGCTGTCATATTATATTCCGCTGTGGCTTGGAGCTGATGAAGAGATCCTTGCGGATGCGAGAAGGTATCTCTTTTTCTATGCGGCCGGAATCCCGTTTCAGACATTGTTGACTGTTTTTTCTGCTGTTTTGCGCTGTGCGGGAGATACCAGAACGCCGATGTTTGTCAATGTAGGATCAAATTTTGCAAATGTGGTACTCAATTTTTTGCTGATCTTCGAAACGCGCAGGCTTGTGATCTTTGGAAAGACATATACTGTTTACGGCGCAGGATGGGGCGTTGCAGGAGCGGCAATTGCAACGGCGCTCTCTTACATGATTGCAGCGGTTGTCCTGCTTACAATTATGTTCCTTAGGGCATCGCCGGTGCAGCTCAGACGGGTTCCCGGCCGTTTGAGCCGTGCGGTCACATCACGTACTATCCGCCTTGGACTGCCAGTTGCGCTCGAACGTGTTGCAACCAGCTCCGGACAGCTTGTGATGACAGGCCTTGTGACCTCGCTCGGTAATATTGCCCTTTCCGCCAATCATGTAGCCGTGACAGCGGAGGCAATCAGTTATCTGCCTGCCAACGGCATTGCCTTTGCCGGTACGACAGTCATTGGACAGGAAGTGGGAGGCGGAGAAGCGGAGCGGGCAAAACACGATACAAAGACATTTGCTGCGTTGGGGCTTCTTGCCGGCCTGCTGGGAGGCGTGCTGCTATATACGCAAGCACTTTCGCTTTCCGGTATTTTTTCGCCGGATGAAGAGGTCATTCAGCTTGCAGGGACGCTTTTGCGAATCGTTGCGGTAGCTGAGCCGATGTTCAGCCTGACGATCGTGCTCTCCGGCGTATTGCGGGGAACTGGAAAGACCGGCGCGGCATTTTGGGCGGTTGCCATCGGCATGTGGTGCGTGAGAATTCCGACTGCAATGATCTTTTTGCACGGGCTTCACTGGGGGCTGCATGGCGTCTGGTTTGCAATGGTCGCCGACCTCATCACGCGGGGCGTGCTCAGCATCTGGTGGGTGAAAAGAATCAGATGGGAAAGAGCCTGCGGTGACAGCGCGCTCTGAACAAGGCAGCTTCTGCTGAAGAAGGGCGAAGCTTGGCACGGATGATGTGAATACGTAATGCAAAGAAAAGAGGCGGAAGTGAAAATGAGAATACTTATTATCAATCCCAACAGCGATCAAGCGACTGAAACGATCCTAAGAGAAACAGCGGAAAAATTTGTTCAGAAGCGATTTGAATTTGATGTGGTTTCTATGACGACATCACCCAAGTTGGTCGTCTCTTACGAAGATCAGTATGCTTCGGCCGCGGAACTGGCGCAGACCATTCGCTCCAGCCTTGACAAATATGACGCATTTGTTCTTGCCTGCCATGCAGATCCGAACTACGATCTTGCAAAAGAGGTTGCCTGCGGCAAACCGGTTTTTGGCATTGCAGAGTCGTCTATGCATATGGCGGCGATGAGAAACGGCGGATTCGCTGTCATTACGCCAAGCGCGGGAATTATTCCCAAAAAGTTCGCTTTGGCGCGCAAGTACCATGTTGAAGAGCAGCTCAAAGCGGTTGTTGTCAGCAAGGGAAATGATAAACAATCTCTGTTGGAAGCGGCAGAGGAGGCACTGAAGTATCCGAATGTCAGCGCGATCGTCCTCGGATGCGCCAACTATGCAGGATCAGACGCCTACATTGAAAAGAAACTCAATGTACCTGTCTATGATGGAGTGATTTGGGCGTTGATTTTAGCGGAAGGCGCAGTGAGGAATAAGTTGTACCAATTGGAGAATAAAGAATGAGTATAATGTGCGATTGGCTTCACAAATACGGAAACTATGGGAAGAACGAGGATAACTCCATCACAAGAACCGGCGGAACGCCTGCCTATTATGAAGTCGTAAATGCGCTTCGTTCTGAGATGGACAAGCTGGGGATGCAGACAGATGTGGACGCAGTTGGCAATTTGCATGGGTACCTTTCCGGCAGCGATAAGAATGCAAAGTCTATTGTGATCGGCTCGCACTTGGACACGGTGATCTGCGGCGGCGTATTTGACGGGATGATGGGAGTGATCGGGGGACTTGAAGTGGTGCGGCGGCTTCGAGAGAGCAAGACCGTACTGCGGCACCCGATCGAAGTGTTTGGATTTGATCTGGAGGAGTCCAGTCCCCTTGGCGGAACATTCGGGAGCCGCTGCATGACGGGAACAGTCGATACCGGGGCGCCAAATTTCGAGCAGAATATTCGGAAGTTTGGCTGGACGGTACATGGCGTGGAATCCGCAAAGCGTGATGTAAGCAAGTTCGGCTGCTATTTGGAGTATCATATTGAGCAGGGAGACTATCTCGACCATCACCAGATCGACATTGGCGCGGTGAGCGGTGTTGTTGGCATTGTGCGTTATACCGTTCGTGCAACCGGTTTAAGCAATCATGCCGGTACAACAATGATGAGAAACAGGCGGGATGCCCTTGTTGCTATGAGTAAACTGATCGTAGCGGCAGAGAAGAAGGCACGGGAATTGTCGGATACGCTTGTTTTTACGGTGGGAAAGATTTCTGTGCTGCCGGGTGCAGAAAATGTCATTCCCGGAGAATGTGAGGCAACATTCGAATTCCGCCATATGGATAAGAAGATTACAGATCAATTCTTTGAGGCGATTCAAACGATTGCCGCGGGAATTCCAGAATGCACATTTTCGTTTGTGAACACTTGCGCAAAGTATTCCACACCCTGCGATCCGAAACTGATTCAGACGATTGTCGGGGTTCTGGAAGAAATGGACGTGACTTATACGACGATGCCAAGCGGCGCGGGTCACGATGCGAATGCCCTGGCACATGTAGGGATCCCCATTGGCATGATATTTGTTCCCAGTGTAGCGGGCATTAGCCATCATGGAAAAGAGTGGACAGATGATCGCCATGTTGATATGGGCGTTGAAGCACTGTATCGTACTGTGCTGAAAGTGGACGAGATGAATTTTTGAGGAGGAGAAAGAACAGTGTTGGATTTATTGATTAAGAATGGTCTTGCTTATGTAGACGGAGACTTTAGAAAGTGCGACATTGCGGTAAAAGACGGAAAGATCGTAGCGGTTGCTGAGTGCGGACTCTTCGGAGACGGGGATGCGATGAGAAGCATTGAAGCGGAGGGAAAATATGTGACCCCCGGCGGCATTGATACGCATATCCATATCAGAGATCCGGGTCACACGGATCGTGAAACCTTTTACACCGGAACGCTGTCTGCTGCTCAGGGCGGATGCACGACGATTCTTGAGCATCCGATCTCCACTCCGCCTCAGTACAATAAGGAAATCCTTGATAATAGAAAAAGGATTGCCGCAGATAACTGCGTTGTGGACTATGCATTTTACGGTGCTGCCGGCGGACAGTATCCCGAAGAAATCGTTCCGCTGTCGAAGGAAGGGATCGTTGCATACAAATCGTTCCTGCATCAGGCTCCGGCCGGACGCGAAGGAGAGTTTGTCGGTCTGACGCTTGCGAACGATGCCGAGATCATGACAGGTATGCGTGAAATCGCAAAGACGGGATTGATGATGGCATCTCACGCAGAGAACAACGATATGATCGTCCATAATATTGAGGAGTTCCGTGCCAAGGGATGGACGAAGCCCATCGATCATTGCAAGTCTCGCCCCGCCATTACAGAGTATTCAACGGTTTCCAAGCTTATTCTGATGGCTAAGGCGACTGGCTGCAAGCTGGAACTGGCACATATGTCTACGCCGGAGTCCTGTGAGCTTGCAAAACAGGCAAAGAGCGAGGGACAGAGTGTGTTCGTTGAAACATGCCCGCATTATCTCCTGCTTGACGAGAGTTATCTTGAAAAGTTCGGCTCTTTTGCTCGCTGCAATCCTCCTCTGCGGGCAAAGGAAGCGGTTGAAAGAATGTGGGACTATATCAATGATGGAACCATTGATTTTATTGGTTCGGATCATGCCCCTTTTACGCTGGAAGAGAAGATGCAGGGACAGGACGATATCTTTAAGGCATTTTGCGGCTTCCCGGGCGTAGATACAAGACTTCCGCTGATGTTGGATGCTGCCGCAAATGGCAAGACGACGCTGAAGCGAGTCATTGAACTGCTTTGTACCAACCCTGCAAAGTGCTTTAACATCTATCCCCAGAAGGGAATTCTGGCTGTGGGTGCGGATGCAGATATCGTAATCTTCGATATGAATGATACCATGACCATTGACCGCACGAAGAGCTACAGCATGGCACGTGAAATTGCCCGTGTCTATGATGGGCGCGAGTTGAAATGTAAGCTGAACTATACGATTGTTCGCGGACGTGTTTTGATGGAAGACGGTGTTGTTGATACCGAGGCGAAGGGTTATGGCGAACTGGTAAAGCCAGCAGAAAAAGTCTGAAATAAGCTTGAGCGCAGATGGCGCTAACGTAAAAAAGACTGGCATGACGGCGGGTTATTGAGATAGCGAACTCGCCATCAGTGCAAGAGCAAAGAGAAACTCCCACCCAATGGAACAAAGTCGGGGCGACTGTTTCATCGGGTAGGAGTATTGTAAGCGTAAAACCTAGGCGCGTAAAAAGGCCACCATCTCAAGGAGAGCTACTGCACACCGAGATGGCGGCCTTCTGTTATTGCGGCATTCTGGTAACCGTCAAACCACCCCGCGCATGGACAGGCATGAGACAATAGTAGCGGAACGTTGTGAAACATTCCGCTACCCGGCGCACGGAAACGCCTGCCAGGTACATCTCGATGAGGGCCTCCTCCACACTGCTCTCCTGGCGGCGATACCGCTCGATGATGGCAGTCTCGAAGGATACGCCCTTGAGCCGCGGCATGTGGAGCGTGACATCGCCGGAGGTTGTGGTAAGGCTGCGGTCATAAAGCACTATAGAAGACTAATGGAATTTGACGAGTAAAAAAGACTCCGGATTACCAGAAACACTTGAATTCTCAAGGCTTTTCGTGACTTCCCTATAATGTGAGCGGGTGGGACGCGAGTTTCGATGCTGATATCCAACTTTCCTTCATCGGGATCGACCAAATCAGCAGCCTTTGTAATGCCAATGATCTCACCAATGCTGCTTAGCTCGAGTTCCTCGCAGGTATCGCCGAAAATCATTTCTCGATAAACTGCAACAGGGCTGCCTTTTTTCTTCCTATCTTCCTGCATAGTCAATCGTTGGAATAATTTCATCGCGTTGGGGTGGTCAAAAGTCCCTCTTTTTCTACATTTATTCTGAAGAGCTCTTTAGTTTATGTAGAAGGAGAACTGCATGATGGATGCGAAACTGGAGAATACTATCGGTGGAGGCGAAAAAACCAAATGAGTGAAATAAAACTTTGTGAAGCGACCTATATTGTCCACCGATCCTATTCAGACATCCAATCTGTTCCAGATTTGATTATTAACCGACTGCTTAAAGATAAGAACGGAAAATCTTCATTTGACGAAAGTGCAAACGATGCCGTATAATATCTAATAGTGGGTCGGTTCGTCGAAGGAGGTTAATGTGAGAACCGACATTCGCAGAATCGCGTTTGCTTACCTGAGACTATCTAATGAAGAGGCTGCCGAGGGTGAATCCTCCAGCATCAAGAATCAGAGGATGATCATTCAAGACTATTGTGAACGGAATGAGATACTCTTGGTTCGCGTTTTTGTCGATGATGGCTGGTCCGGTGGCAATTTTGACCGACCGGCATTCCAAGAAATGATTGCGCTTTTAGAGCAAGGCAAAGCAAATATAGTAATCACTAAAGACCTTTCGCGACTTGGCAGAGACATGCGAGAGGCCAGTTATTATGCTGAACAGTACTTTCCTGAGCATGGAATTCGTTATCTGACTGTAGCTGACAACTTCGATACCGAGCAAGAAAACGTCATGGCACCTTTTCAGTTTGCCATGAATGAGGTCTACCTTCGTGACGGTTCAAGAAAAGTCAAGGAGGTTCTGAAAGCCAAGAGAGAGAAAGGCCTATATTGCGCATGTGCCCCCTACGGCTATGTGAAAGACCCCCGAAACAAGAATCGGGTAGTGCCGGACGAGGAAACTGCACCGATCATTCAGCGAATTTTTGAGGCTGCGGCGAATGGAGACTCAAGCAGGAAAATAGCCATGGATCTTAATAATGACGGTATCGTGCCGCCATTAAAGTATAAGGTCCTCTATAAAGGGAACTTCTCGGAAGGCGGAGCAGCACGAGCATCCGATTTATGGAATTATACGACTGTCAAGCGAATTCTAAAAAACCCAGTTTACTTGGGCCACACTCTTCTTGGAAAGTCCAAGAAAGTTAGCGTAAAGTCGAAGAAAAAATTGAACGTGCCAAAGGAACAATGGGCAGTCACAGAGAACACCCATGAACCGATTGTAACGCAGGAAGTATACGATTTGGCTCAGTTCAATTTGGGTAAGGGCACTTTTGACTTCCGCCAATACGATCATGTCCGGCGAAGTATCTTTTCGGGGATCGCATTTTGCGCGCAATGCGGACACGCTCTGTGCTCGTGTGGAACTGTATATAAAGGTGAGCGAGAAAAATACTGGTATCTCAGCTGCAATCGCCATCGCCTGGATATTACTGATCCCTGTGTTGGTGCCCGAATTAAGTATAGCGATATACTTGAGGTAGTTCGCCAAGACTTGAATTCGCTCATTTGTTTAAGCCTCGAAGAGAAAGAAACCGTAGTTCGAGAGGCTATGCGGCGTGCTGGTGATGATAATCTGATTAGGGTCAAGCAGCTCCAGCTCCAAAAGGCCAAGGCTCGTTTATCTACCATCGACAAGGTCATAACGAAACTATATACGGACAATGCCGAGGGTAAGATCGATGACAGTCGTTTGGAACGGATGCTCTCTGAACTCCAGCGAGAGTCAGCTGGCCTTGAAAAGACGATCGACAGTCTGAGCGTTATTGATTCAGTAAATGAGACACAGGAAAGCTATCGAGCGTTTTTTGAACTGGCAAATAAGTACACGCATATCAAGGAATTGGATCGGGACACCTTAGTGACATTTGTTCGACGGATAGAAGTCGGCCCCAAAGAATTACCAGAAGGAACTCAGAAGGCTACGCACCGAAACCAGCCATTTCGGCAAAGTGTGCGTATCTTTTATAAGTTCATTGGCGAGTTGGAGAGTCCTCCGGTTCGAGAGTTTCCTGCCGTAACAGACCTGTAGACCTACTCATTACCCCAATCGTATCCTCCCTATACACCAGAGTGGGGCCTGTTTCACATTTCGTTGCGCAGGGTACCTTTCCCCCCTTTTGCAATGCAAAGACATGCGCAAATGGGCTTTTTAAGATGCTCGGGGTACACCAAGGGAGGTCGGCGTCAACCTCAAGCAGGGCTACAACGGCGATCTGACCTCCCGCGAGGCCGGCTCTGTCGGCGGCCAGATGGTCAAGAAGATGATCGAGAGCTACGAGAAGAACCTGTAAAAAAGGCTCTTTCGCAAAGCGCAGACAAAGGGCGCGGCCAACAGGCCGTGCCCTTTTTGCTGTGATGGACGAAATGACAGAAGATATTCTGCAAAGCCTTCCGGCACGCTCGCTCCGCGCGGGAATATTTTCCATTCCCGCGCGGAGGAGACAAAAGGGCAGGGGACTTGCCGCCCTTGGTGCTCATTTTGCGCAATTTATTTGCAAAAATACCTTATTGCATTTTCTGTTGATTTGATATAAAATTTCAATAACTGTGCATGTATTACTTCAAACGGAAACATACGCGCGCGGGAAAGCGGCGAACCGCGGCGGGCGGCCTGCCGGAATACGCAGGGAGGTGTCCGGATGCGCGCCATCGAGCACTTTAAAACCATCACGCATCATCGCCATCTGGTGCGGCAATACTGTTTTCGCCTCGGCCTGTACTATCAGGGGTTAACGCATGACCTGAGCAAATACAGCCCCTCGGAATTCTGGCGCGGCGTCAAGTATTATCAGGGCTACCGCAGCCCGAACGACGCTGAGCGGCGCGAAAACGGCGTGAGCCTTGCGTGGCTCCACCACAAGGGGCGCAACCGCCACCACTTTGAATACTGGATCGACTACTGTATTGCCGACGACGGTAAGGTCTACATGGGCGGGTGCAAAATGCCGCTCAAATATGTAGCCGAAATGTTCTGCGACCGCATTGCCGCCTGCAAGGTCTATCAGGGCGACAAATATACCGACGCCTCGGCCTACGACTACTACGAAAAGTCGCGCGGCCATATCCTCATCCATCCCGAGACCGGCGAGCTCATCGGCAAGATGCTGCTCGTACTCAAGGAGCAGGGCGAGGACGCGGCGTTCGACTATGTGCGCGCTCTTCTGCGCGAGGAAAAGCAATGTCCGACAAAATGAGAAAACTGTCAGAAGATCGCTTGCAATCCTGCATATTTCAGAGTAAACTATTTTCATTATAGAATTTTAACAGAGGACGGACAAGAACCAATGACTCATCCCTACAAGACGCGCGAGGGCGGCGCGACGGTAACGATCTTTGTACCCTACGATTGCCGGAACCACTGCCCGTTTTGCGTGAACAAGCAGGAATACGCCCATGCTGAGGGCTTCAGCGTGGAGGCGATCCTCAAGAGCATCGCCGTGATGGACGAGATCACGCCGCGCTGCGACTTTGTTTTCACCGGCGGCGAGCCGTTTGCCAACTTAAAAGCGCTCCAGCGCATGCTCGACGCCATCCCCACGACCCACAAGGTCTATATCAACACGACCTTCCCCGTGCAGCCAGGGTGCAGCGCGGAGGAGATGATCGCTTTCACCGAGCGCAATCGCGACAAGATCACCTGCATCAACATCTCGCGCCACCTGACGAAGTATGTCGAGGAGTCGCCCGACGAGGTCGTCGCCCGTATCGCAACGCCCAAGCGTGTGAACTGCGTGCTGTACATGGACTATCCCGCCGACGAGCTTGTGGACTACGCAGAGCGCTGGCGCAAGTACAACATCCCCGTGCAGTTCCGCTACGACTACACCGAGACGACGCCCGAGAACCTCTATCAGGAGGAGGGCGACAAGATTTTGGCAGACCTTAAAAAGCGCTTCACCTACAAGGGCCTCGACGGCTGCCGCATGCGCAACGGCTACCACTTCGACTACAAGGGCCTGCACATGACCTACCATAAGACGCTGCCCTATTCCACCATCGTGGAGACGGGTGACGACGGCGTGACCTACGATATCCTCTATGATATCCTCATCAAGCAGACCGGCGAGATCCATTCCGACTGGACGGGTGTGAAGCTCGACGTGGACGCGTACCGCAAGGTGGTCTACGAGCCCTATGATCTGCGCGTGCGCGAGGGCACGATCGACTTTTGAGAAAGGCGGCAATGCTATGAGCTATCAGGCGGCAGTCATCACCGTGAGCGACCGCGCGTCCGCGGGCGTGTACGAGGACAAGAGCGGCCCCGCTGTGGCCGCGATGCTGAAGGAGGCTGGCTACGAGGTCGTGTACACGTCCATCGTGCCGGACGAACAGGAGAAGATCAGCGAAGAGCTCATCTCCTGCGTGGATGAAAAGCACTGCGACCTTGTCATCACGAGCGGCGGCACGGGCTTATCTCCCCGTGACGTGACGCCCGAGGCGACGTGCGCCGTGCTCGAGCGCGAAATTCCCGCGATCCCGCAGGCGATGATCTATTACAGCTTGCAGATCACGCCGCGCGCGATGCTTTCCCGCGCCGTGGCCGGCACGAGAAGAAACAGCCTCATCCTGAACCTCCCCGGCTCGGAAAAGGCTGCGCGCGAAAACCTGAGCGCCGTGCTCGGCGCGCTTGACCACGCCCTCAAGATGATCGCCGGCGGCGGGCATTGAGTAAAAAGTATAAAAAAGTTCCCACGTATATCCGGGTGGTCATAAAACAGTAAATCCTCCGTATGGTTCAGATCATACGGAGGATTTGTTTATGTCTAATCTTCAAACTTGCTGGCGGTAAACGGTTTGTCAAAACCGTTTACGGACGACAAGTCCACAGGGGATAGCCGCTTTAGCGGCGCAAGGGGGGTGTAGCCACCTTGACGGAACGAAGTGACGCAACATTCCCGGTCGGGCAGTTTTCTTCTGCTGACCGGGAATGAAGCTCCGCAGGACGCAC
>OGLS01000105.1_pt1 | contig 92412 bp, 84 predicted proteins | sample 1572881 | NCBI WGS metagenome assembly OGLS01 (sample SAMEA2582013, study PRJEB24529) | metagenome | biome: Human gut stool | place: China | collected 2011
TCCTATAAGTAATAAACAAGCTGTTATTATTGAAGATTCAAATATTCAAATTAAAAGTTATATCGCAAAGTTATGAATAAAAAAGATAAAAACAAAACAATTCTTACTATTATATCAACTTCGGCTGCACGAACACCCAACTTAAAGCTGCCGGTATGATGCCGCGCAGAGCCTGCATCTCGCCAGAGTTGCGCACTCCGCGACGGTAGAGGTCTGAGATGTCTTACTTATTTTCTCGCAGATACAAGCAGAAATGCCGCACTTTTTGCGGATTATTGTTCCGTAACACCCACTTCCTTCCAATCGACAAGCCCCTTTCCCTGGTCGTCGAGTTCAACGGCAAGGGCTATGACCTTACGCTTGTCAGCCTTGAACGGCTCGGTATATCGGTTGTCGATTATTTGCTTCTCTGCAGCGGCAATGCCTCCGTTCTTTGCAAGTTTAAGCTCGATAACGTAGATATAGTTTTCGGTTGTGACAACCATGTCAATTCTACCTGTAGCAAGTATTCGCTCCACCTCCACACGGAAGCCAATGGCGTTGAAGATGGTGCTCATAATCAGTCGATAACGCTCCTCCATATCCATGCTTGCCAGCTTTTTGTTGCTGTATGGCACATCGGCTATTAGAGCCTTCATAAACTTCTTTGCCTCGTCTGCATTTCCCATGTACATGTGCATGTACAGATAGGCTTGCGCCGACTGGATGTCTCCGCGCTTACGCATGGCTAATGCCGGCAGCACGGTTTCGTAGAGAGCCTGGCGAACTTCGTGGTTGGGAAATCCGAGCAAGTAGAGTCCGTTCATGTATCCCTTTATCGTGAGATAGCCCGACTGGTAGAGGAAGAGTTCCGCTCCGCCTCCTGTCACGTCAGATGTCTCAATGATGGTGCTTAATATGGCGCTATGGTCGTAGTCTGTCAGCTTTATCTCCATATCGTCTACGAACTTGAGCAGAAGCGAGGTTGCTCCCGATGTAGCCCAATAGTTCTTGATATCCTTGTCTGCCAAAGCGTTGACAAGGCTGAATGGGTTGTAGACATCAACCATGTTGCTACGACAGAAGTGATAGCCGTCGTAGTTGGTCTTCAGGCGAACCATTGTCTCCTCCTCAGTCCATCCGTTCGCCTCGCCCATCGCCTTCACTTCCGGACCGAAATAGTCGGTTATCTCCCGGGTAGTGATACCGCAGATGGCTGCAAACGGCTCGTCGAAACTGATGTTGCTGAGATTGTTGAGAACGGAGAAGAGGGATATTTGCGTGAACTTCGTGATGCCGGTGATGAATACGAAACGTTCGTACTCGTCGTCGGCTTTCAGAATGGCGAACACTTCGCGGTAGACTGCAGTACACGCCTCATGGTCGGGCGTTTTCCAGGAGTGCTGCAAGGGCGAGTCGTACTCGTCTATCAATATCGCCACCGACTCGCCGGTCTGCTGGCAGGCAGTCTGAATGATTGTGTCGAAACGGTCGGCTAACGAAGCACCTTCGTGCATGGCGATGCCATACTTCGCCTCTTCGCGCGAGAACGCCATGCTGAGATACGAGCGGATTGTCTTTTCCGATGCTCCAGCGCGACTCATGTCGAGCCTTATAACGGGCGACTTTTTCCATTCCTTTTCAAGATTCATAATCTTCAGTCCTTCGAAGAGGTCGCTTCTTCCCTCGAAATAAGTCTGCAACGTATCTACAAGCAACGACTTTCCGAATCGTCTCGGACGACTCAGATAGTTGTACTTCTTTCCTCTGTTGACAAGGTTCCAGACAATCTCGGTCTTGTCGACATAGGCGTAGTTGTTTCTTCTTATTTCCTTGAACGATTGTATGCCAACCGGTAATCGTCTCTCTTCAAAGTCTGCCATAACGAAAGGATGAATTAAAAGTTATATCGCAAATTTACGAATAAAAAGGATAAAAACAAAACAATTCTTACTATTATATCAACTTCGATAGCACGAAAACCCAACTTAAAGCTGCCAATACCCCCACTACAGGCTCAGCTAATCTCCACTTTCCCCCACCGCCACCGAACGCAATCTGAGCGGACGGCGTACGCAATCTGATTGGATTCCGAACGCAACCCGATCGGACACCGAACGCGAAACGATGACTTTTCATCAACTTTCACAGAGAGAATGGTGCACCATTGGCGGACTGTTGCAGAACATGTACATCACAACCGTTCTGCATACAAACAACCCAAACGTGGCAAGCAGAATGCCAACAACTTTGATTTAAGTCAATAAAACACAAGGATAAGCAACAATATTGTCAGTCTGTTTGCGCAAACAACTAATTATTTATACCTTTGCATCGTCAAAAGATTAATAGATTGTTTAGGTTAGTAGTAATAGATTTAGGTTTTTAGTTATTAGGTTTAAGGTAACGATTGTTTAACAGGTAGCTATGAAGGATCGTGAGACTCTTCATTACTTTAGAATTTTTTCAAGTTAAACATAGTGACAGTGGCACAGCTCGTTGAGAGTTGTGCCACTGTTTTTTTGTGCCCTACCCTACAAATGCAAAAAAACTGCAAGCGTCCGGTTTAAAACGCCTGCAGATATATTCTGTTTAAAGCAAAGAGTCGTTATGCATAACTGTGCATTCCGCCGAGGAAGTAGTTCACACCGAAATAGGTCATCACGAGCGTGAGGAAAGCCAGTGTCATAAACACATGGAACGCTGTCGGGCGGTGCAGCTGGGGCACCGAGCGCGTGTGCAGCGCAACGGCATATATCATGAACGTGATGAGTGCCCATACCTCCTTCGGGTCCCATCCCCAATACTCGCCCCAAGAGACGTTAGCCCAAATGGCTCCGACGAAGATGCCGATGCCGAGTGCGGCAAGTGCAGGATAGAGGAACACGAGCGAGAGCTGCTGCAGCTGTATCATCTTCGGCTGCGCTGTGCGACTGACGAGGCGCAGCAGAAGGGCGGTGAGCCCGCTGATGAACGTGAACGAGAGCATGGCAAAACCCATCATTATTATAGACACATGCACGCTGAGCAGCGGCGAGTTGAGCACGGGCATCGTGTGCTTTATCTGCGGATCCATCTGTCCGATGTGACTCACGAGCAGGAAGAAGCCCGACATGAGGAAACCCAACGCCACGAGCAGGCGGAAGCGCACGCCGCAAACGAGCGCGAGCAGCTGCACGAGCCACGCCACGAAGAGCATCGTCTCGTAGCCGTTGGTCATCGGGAGCGTGCCGCTGATAGTCCAGCGCAGATACTCGCAATAGGTGAGCGCGCAGAACGACAGAAGCATCACTACATAGTTGACGACAAAGAACGAGACGTGCAGTCTCTTGCTGCACACGCTCAGTCTGTCATTGCCGCTTGCACCTTTAGCGTTCGCGCCGTTGCCCTCACGACACATTCTTATTATAGCATAAAGGAAAGAGATTACGCCCATCGCCAGACACAGCATGAAGAGTATTGTGGCGAACGGAATATGGTTGTATATGCGCTCGGCTGCGACACGTCTGTCGGAAGGCAGCGACGCTCCCCCATTCTTCTGCTGATACTTCAGCATCTTGCCCACCACGGCATCCATCTGCGCATAGTCGGAGGTTAGGGCACAATCGGATAGAAAGAAGAAAATCGAGCGCACGAACTGCTGGTGCTCTCTGTCCATCGTCTTCGGCAGAGAGTCGGTAGGCGCATACCACGTGGTATTGCCTTTATATGTATAAGGAAATAGTTTAAGGAGCGAACCATTGCGCAGCTCCATTATCAGTTGTATCTTATTGTCTATGGCAGCCACCTGCGAATGGAACGCATCGTGGTTGCCGCCATAGTATTCCTGCACGTACGGACCGAGCGTGTAGCCGCCCATCGCGCTGTTGAAGAACTGACCTACGGGCACGTATTCGGGCAGCTGCAGACGGTCGCGCATCGCGGCACCTTTCAGTCGGAGCATCGGCTCCTGCATCCAGTCGTCGGCGTAGAACATCCAGCCCGTGAGCACCTGCTCTGGCGTGTAGCCTTCATACGACGCTTTGCCGTAGAGGTTCTTGGTAAAGTCGACGGCGAGGGTCTGGAGCGGACAGATGCGACTGTTGTGCAGCACCATCAAGCGTCCGAAGCGGTCGGCACTTTCCTTAGGCAGAACGTGTGCCTCAGCCGAGCCTGAGCCGAGCGCGAAAAGCAGCAGCGTCATCATCAGTCCTTTCTTCAGATGCGAGAGGCGCAGCAGCTTGCGGTATGCACCATGCGGATCGAAGAGCATGTATACAAGCGAGATGAACAGCAGAGCGTAGCCCGTATAGGTAAGAGGTATGCCAATGGGGTCGGAGTTGAAGGAGATTGACGCGCCGAGCATGTCGTTGTCGTACGACGACTGGTAGAAGCGCATCGCTCCGTATCTGAAGATGCGGTTCATCGACACCTTGCCGCTGTACTGCTTGCCGTTGTCGATGATGGTGAACTGCGACACGTAGTCTTCTGCCGCGTCGGTGCCCTCATGGTATTGCACGTCGAAGCGGTCGAGGCGCATCTGGAACGGCATCTGCGCGTCGTGCGGCTGGTTGTGGCTGTCGTACATCACGCAGGTGCTGATGTATGCGCCCTGACGCAGATGAACCGTGCCGCGCTCCGAACTGACGTGTGTCACGAAAGCGCCCGCAAGTATCACCACGAACGAGAGGTGGAGCGCTATGCCCGACCACGACTTGCAGCGGTGGCGCAGGAAATAGATGATGCCAGCAGCCGTGAGCACAGCCCAAAGCAGCGAGAACCACCATGCGCCATACACATTGGAGCGCACAAAGTCGGTGCCGCTATACTTCTCCACAACTGTAGCGGCTGCCATGCAGACTATCACTAAAACATACAATGCGAAGAGTGTCTTCTTTAAAGGGTTTTGCATAATTCGGTTTGCTTAAATATGATTATTCTCCCACGCACTTCGCAGGAAGGCATGGGAGAATAAGGTATTAAATAGAGCGAAGGAACATGACCACTGCGTCGCGGTCTGCCTTGGAAAGATTGTAGAACTTGAGTGCCGAGTTGTAGGCGTGCGAGTTCTTCGAGTAAGCGTGCCACATGATTGCCTCCACCTCGTTGCGTGCGCGGCAGTCGTGCAGACGTTCTACGCCGCTGCCGTTGATTGCGGCAAGTCCGCGTCCCCACAACGGTGTTGTGCGACACCACGATCCGTGTATGTCGTTCACCATGTAGAGCTTGTGCTGCATCATGTCGCTGTACGGATAGATGGTCTGGTTGGCGTAGCGAGGAAGCTTCTTGCCGGCTATCATGTTCGGTGTCCAGTAGTTGTCCGAACCTGTCTTCCACGACGGGCGGTGACAGCTGGCGCAACCAATCTCCATGAACACCTTCTTGCCCTGCTGCACACGCGCATCGTTGAGGTTGCGGGCGCGCGGAATGGCAAGACCGCGATGCCATACCATGAACTCGTAGAAGTGGTCGGCAGACATCTCCGGCTCAAAGTTGTGCCACTCGTTGCTGAACTGGTTGGTGCCGGGCTTCAAGAGTCCGTTCACACGCTTGCTTATCTCGTCGTCGGTCGATGCCCAGAACGGCGATGTCGGGTCGTTCTTTATCTTCTCTATCACCTCCTTGTCTTCTGCCATTGCCGCAGCCCAAGCGTTTGTGGTGTAGAGCTTCGGACGGTCGGGACGTGACACGTTCGTGATATTCCAAATGGCGTTGGCGCCAGGACCGTCCTGCAGCGTGGCACGTGTCAGAGCGTAGGTGAAGCGCTTCACCATCGGCTTGCCGTTGCCGCCGTCGGCGTATACACCGGTGTTCTCGGTAGCGGGATACCATGCGCCTGCAGCGAAGTCGTCGGCAGAAGCATTCCAGAAGTTCGGGTTAACGTACTCCGAAACGTCAGCCACCTTGGCTACGTTCTTGTAGTAGTTGGCAGTAGAGGCATACTGCGCCTTGAGATCCTCTTCAGTGATGGCATCGAGCAGACCCGTACCCATCACGCCGATTGTAGACTCTACGCGAACAGCCACTGCCTTATTGCCCGTGTCGTAAGGATTAGGGTTGGTGCGGAACGCCGAGCGCGGTATTGTAATCTCAGGATAGATAAGGTCGTAAGCCTCGCCGTCAGGGAACTTCATCGGCAGACCGCTTTCCATAGCCGTCACGTGATGCCACTGCATTTTGATCTGGCTCTCGTCGATAGGTGCCTTGAAGGGTTCTGTAGCTTGTGTCTGCGGCATACCCGTCACTTCGGCTACGTAGCCGCCGTCGTTGCTGTTGGCTCCGTCTACGGGGTGATAAACTGCGAGCAGATAGCCGTTGCCATTGCCGTAGGACGTGGTGTAAGAGTCCATGCGGCGGCCATGTCCGTAGTTGGGGTGGCAGTCGAGACACGAGCGGCGAACAGAAGCCGGACCAAGTCCCTTGAAGCCCGAATTGGCTGACGTGAACTGACGCTCGAAGAATTTCTCGCCGGCGTTGAAGTCGTCAATAAGTCCCTGCGCGGTTACTGCCGGTGCTTCGTCTTCGTAGCATCCAGAAGCCACGTTGTCGGTTGTTCCGAGTTCGCCGCCAGGATACCACTCCTCTTTAGAGAAGTTGCCGACAGCCTCGCCTACATACTTGCCGTCAGACTCCATTGGCTTGAAGTCTTCACCCGACGGATCGCTGTTCTCGTCCGAACACGAGAACAGCGATAGAGAGAGGGCCATTGCTAATGAGCCCATGAGATAGATTCGTTTCATTAATGTATAATTTTAAAAAGCCTTGGTTTTGTATTTCTAAACTGCCTAACAAGGCAGGGCGCTTAGAGCGCGTCCTGCTTGTTCACCCAGTCGCCAGCCTTGTTCAGCTCCTCGTCGAGAGCCGAAACAGCGTCGATGCAGTCCTTCACGTGCTGGGCTCCAGGAGCCTCAACGAACGACTTGCCGCTGTTCTTGGCTGTCTCAAGTGACTGAATAGCCTTATTGAGAGCCGCTGTCAAGTCGTTCAGACCAGAGTAGTTCATAGCCTTGAGCAGGTTCAGGAGCGAGTGCTCTGCCGGAGCTGTTGCGTTTACGTCGCGTGTACCGTAAAGCGTGTTCTTGATAGAGTAGATGTTATCCTGATAGTCTATGAACGAACGGTGGCTGTAAGGCGACTCGATATAGTCGCGAGAGTCTTCTGCTGAGGCCGAACCGGTAGCTGTACGGTAAGCCTGACCGAGCTTCTGGTCGGCAACCTCTGCGCAGATGTTAGAGCAACCGCCTACGAAAATCTGACGGATTGTGCCCTGCCATGAGTTGTAGCCCGTTGTTACAGACGGAGAAAGCAGGAACTGACCGTAGCACATTGTGCCGTTGGCTGCCAAACCGTTGTTGCGGAGCGATGAGAAGACGTAGCTTGCGTTGCTGAGCACGCTCTTTGTCTCGTTGCTTGCTGCGCTGCCCATCCATGTGAACTCGAGAAGTGCGGTGATGTTGCGCACGTCGGCTGCTACAGCCTGGAGGAATGCGAGTTCGTCAATGCCCTTTACTGAGGTCATGCCTTCTTCTTTCTCGTTAGCCTTGAGTGCTTCTACGGTGCGGTTCTTGCCTTCGCGGAACAGAACGAACTCCATGCCGTGGAAACCGAGTACCGACTGGAAGTGGCTGTTGTTCTCTGACACGAACTTAGCCGGGTCGCTGCCCTTGAAGCCAGCTACAAGTGTAGGGTTCTTGAGGGCGTTCTCAAGTTCTTTGTGGTCGAGAGGCCATGAGTCGATGTGCGGGTCGAGCTCGTTGTCTGAAGCCGAACCGTAGAGGAAAGCCTCGCTGCGCTCCCACTCGCGACGTGTGTCCTTGAAGGCTTCGCAAGCAGCGTCAATCTGCGCCTGAGTCATTGTGCCTGCCTCAGCAGCGCTGTAGAGAGCAGCTGTCGTGGTGTAGAGGGTGCGTGCGTTTGCAGCGAGTGCCTTGTATGTTGGGTAAACAACCTGGTCGACGTAAACCTTCGCCACCTTCTGCATCGCTTTGTCCGAAGAGTTTACGCTCACTGTTGCCTGACCAACCTCCGGAAGCTGGAAATCTTGCGGCTCGCTATTATCTTCGCTACATGCAGTAAAACCGAACGATACGACTCCAACGAGGAACGCCATTACTAACTGTTGAAACTTTTTCATTGTGTCTTTGATGTTTAATTATTATTACTATAGGAACTTTATTCTTTTTAAGTCTCTTTATGCCTTGATAAGCCTCTCTATGACGAGGGCTACACAAAGAAAATCTTTTTACTTTTTTACTCTTTTACTTTTTTACTTTTAAAGGAATTGTCCCTGATATGCAACGCCTATGTTCAGAGCCGGCTCGTCGTTGTACTGCTGCTTGAACTTGCGATAGCTGTATTCTGCCTTCACGCAGACCTGTGGCAAGGGATAGTAGTTGATGCCACCTGCAAAAATCTTCTTGCTTGTGTACTCCTTCGAACCACCGAGACATGAGTTGTAGTACTCGAAGTGACCGAAGACGTACATCTTCTGACGAGCTGCACGCAACTTCTCAATCTGCGAGAATACATCGTAGCCTACTTCGACACTTGTGGCGATGGCGTGCGAGCCGAACACCTGATTAGACTGGTATGGCTTCACGTACTGTGTGTTAGGCTTGCGCATAGCGCTAATCTCCTTAGCGTTGCTCACGTAGCCGTAGTCGGCGCTGCCGCGTGCCACCCAGTTGTGGGCGTTGTATGTGAAGTCGAACGCACCGAGATAGATGTTGCCCTTGATGCGCTTGTTGTTGCCCTTCTCCATGTCGTGCGGAACGGCGTTGTGCATCGACTGTCCGAAATAGCCGCTCACACCCAATCGCAAGCCGGGCACCGTGTAGTTGTCCACACGCGCTGCAAAGCCGTACTTGTTAGCCACCTCGAACTCGAAGGGCTTCGTGGTGCCGGGCTTAATCCAGTTGTCGCGCGAGAACTGCCATGCGTCGAGACCTGCAATCATCTGCAATTCGTAACGGAAGTCGCCGGCATGTCCCCAGAACGAAACGCCGGTCTGATGCCACGTACAAGGCAGAATGGTGTTTTCGCCTTCCGGACGATAGACGGTGAAGAAGTTGAGCGGCTCGTGGTAGGCGTTGGTCAGACCTACGGGCACGACGATATGGCCGGCACGTATGTTGGCGAAACGTCCGAACGACTTCTGAATCCAGAACTGCTCCAACTCCACTTCGCCACCGCGCTCCTGCTCCTGCTCAAACTCGATAGATTCCTCTGCCTCATATTCTATAGCCGAACCTGTACCGCCATGCTCAAACTCAATCTCCGTACCCAACGTCCAGCCCTTGCCAAAGTCATAACCTAAGTAGATAACAGCGTGCGGTATGTCGAAACGTCCGTGACTGGGGTCGTTCTTGTGTAGCTTAGCCGAACTGTAGCGGTTGCCACTGTCGCTGTAGAAGTTACGGCTGTAAGCCACTTCACCATATCCGCCAACACTCAGTCGGGAACCCTTGGCGTGCTGCATCACACTGTCGGCAGCCACTATCTGCGCGTCTGCTGCGAGCGGACTGCATACTGCCACCGCTGCACACGCCATAGAAACGATTGTAGATTTCTTCATTTTAATTATATAATTTTCACGACTGCAAAGTCGTACTTTGAAGAAAAAAAGCAGGCAATACCTAAAATATAGTAAAGAAAGTTAGCACATACCACTACCTACTTTTGATGACTCAACGCCACATACACATTATATATATTATCAAACCCCATCAAACGACCATTCGAATAATCATTTATGGGTATCGGAGCGAACCGAACATCACACAAAACATACATATTAGGTATTTCATATATCTACAAAAGTAAATAACTTTGCAACTCAAATGCTGAAATAACATTTTTACGTAACACTAAATTTTAAAAGACAAAGCAAAATGAGATCAAAGAATTATCAGTTGATGCTCCTCACCGGTGCATTGACAGTGTCATTTGCTGCTAATGCAGTCGAAATAAAGGATAACGAAAACACAACACGTGTTGAAGTGAAGGATAACAGTACGGAACACACGCCCACGCCTACCGATGCCAACGTCTACGGACATGTGGTTGACAGAAAGAGTGGCGAACACATTGCCTACGCCACCATCCATATCAAAGGTACAACAATAGGCTGTACTACAGACAAGACGGGACACTACTTTCTTAAGAACTTGCCTGAGGGTAAATTCACTCTTGAGGTAAAATGTATGGGCTTCAAGCCCGTCGAGAAAACAATAACGATAAAAAAGGATGCCACTCAGGAACTCAACTTTGAGCTTCTCACCGACGACGTTGCGCTTGACGAGGTCGTCGTTTCAGCCAACCGCAGCGAAACAAAACGCCGACTGGCTCCTAACTTGGTGAGCGTGATTGGCAGCAAAATGTTTGATATCACCCAATCGACGTGTCTGGCTAAGGGACTCAACTTCCAACCCGGTGTACGCACAGAAGACGATTGTCAGAACTGCGGTTTCACACAGGTAAGAATAAACGGCTTGGACGGACACTATTCGCAGATATTGGTCGATTCACGCCCCATATTCTCTTCGCTCAATGGTGTGTACGGCTTGGAACAGATACCTACCAACATGATAGACCGTGTAGAGGTGGTGCGCGGCGGAGGCTCCGCTCTCTTCGGTGCATCAGCCATCGGCGGAACCATCAACATCATCACAAAGGAGCCCATACGCAATTCGGCATCCTTCGGACACACATTCATGGCGCAGGGAGGTGCAAACTCGTTCGATAACGTAACGACCGGAAACGTGTCCCTGGTTACCGACGACAACAAGGCTGGCGTATATGCCTACGGACAAACACGCACACGCCAGGGCTACGACCACGACGGCGACGGATACACCGAACTGCCCGAACTGAAGAGCCAGACCTTCGGTCTTAACTCGTACCTCCGACTTAACCCACACTCCAAGCTGAGTCTTCAGTATCACGGCATACATGAGTTCCGCCGCGGCGGCAACAAACTCGATCTGCCTTCTCACGAGGCGAACATCACAGAGCAGGTGGAGCACAACATACAGGGCGGCGGACTCACGTACAACTTCTACTCGCCAGACGAGAAGAACCGCCTGTCAGCTTACTTCTCGTTCCAAACCACATCACGAAAGAGCTATTATGGCGGCATCGGAGAGGGAACCGAAGAAGACATACAAGCCGCTACAAAGGCATACGGCAACACTCACGACTTCACATACGTCGTAGGATCGCAGTACGTCCACTCGTTTAAGAAATTGCTCTTCATGCCATCCGACCTGACTCTCGGTGCAGAGTATAACTATGACGGTTTGAAAGACGTAATCCTCGGCTACAACCGCAATTTCAAGCAAGACGTGCACATCGGTAGTTTCTTCTTCCAAAACGAGTGGAAGAACAAGCAGTGGAGCCTGCTCTTGGGCGGCAGAGCGGATAAGCACAACTTAGTGAAACGCATGATATTCAGTCCGCGTGCCAACCTCCGCTTCAACCCTACGGAGAACATAAACCTCCGCCTTACCTATGCCGGAGGATTCAGAGCACCGCAAGCATTCGACGAAGACTTGCATGTGGGCGTTGTGGGTGGCGAACGTCTGGTTACGGTATTGGCTAACAACTTGAAGGAGGAGCGATCAAACAGCTTCAGCCTGTCAGCCGACTTGTATCATAATTTCGGCTCCGTACAGACCAACCTCCTGATAGAAGGCTTCTACACCGACTTGAACAATGTGTTTGCGCTTCGCAAGCTCGACCAACCCGACGCGCAGGGCAACACCGTGCAGGAGCGTTACAACGCCTATGGTGCGAAAGTCTTCGGACTGAACATCGAAGGAAAGGCTATGTTCACACGATGGTTCATGCTGCAAGCCGGACTCACTTTGCAGCAAAGCCACTACGACGAGGCTATTGCCTGGAACGATGAGGTGCCAGAACAGAAGTACAAGAAGATGATGCGCACGCCAAACACATACGGCTACTTCACAGCTTCCTTCACACCCGTGAAGCGTTTCACAGCTTCCGTAACCGGAAACTACACTGGCAGTATGCTCGTTGGTCACGCTGCAGGCTCGGGGGTTGAAGCACCCGTGGCAGTAAACACTCCAAAATTCATGGAGGTAAATCTCAAGTTGGCATACGACTTCCCCGTCTACAAGTATCTCACACTTCAGGTGAATGGCGGTGTGCAGAACATCACCAATTCTTACCAAAAGGACTTCGACAAGGGATGGAACCGCGACTCCGGCTACATCTATGGTCCATCGCTGCCAAGAAGCTACTATGTCGGAATGAAGATTAACTATTAAAAGTAAAGAAGTAAAAAAGTAGGAGGTATGGGCATCTTGCCCATACCACGCACCCACAAAAGCATATCTTTAAAGAGTAAAAAGGTAAAAGAGTAAAAAAGTAAAAAGGATAAGCCGAACTAAGCCGCTTTAGGTCCTCTAAGCCCTCCCCGATGGGGAGGGTTGGGAGGGGCTCCTTTTTTACTCTTTTACTTTTCTAATATTCGTCCACAGCGAGTGTCTTTCTGTATTTATCAAGTTCGCGCTGCAACTGCTTCGTAATCTTTTCCGTACCCGGCTTTCCGAAGATGTTGTTCTGCTCGTGCGGGTCAGCCTGCAAGTCGTAAAGTTCACAATAGTCTACAGCCTCATCCTTCGGCTCAAAGTAACCTATCGACTCCAATCCCTTCATCGTGCCATACTCGCGTGTGCCCGGTACGTTCTGATACTTGTTCTCAGACACAGCGTCGAGACCGCCCTTGCCGTAGAAGTGGATGAGCTTATAACGTTCGGTGCGCACACCGTCGTGCTTGCGCACCATGTGGTATGTCGGATAGTCGTAGTAGTGGTAGTAGATGCTCTGACGCCAGTTCTTCACGTTGTCGCCGTTGGCGAGTACTGGTACGAGCGAACGTCCCGGCATGTCCTTCGGCTGCTGAACGCCGGCGAGAGCGAGGAACGTAGGAGCATAGTCGATGTTCTGCACAAGGCGGTTGCATACAGAGCCAGGCTTGGTGTGGCCCGGATAGCTCACGATGAGCGGAGTGCGCAGCGACTCCTCGTACATGAAACGCTTGTCGAACCAGCCGTGTTCGCCCATGTAGAAGCCCTGGTCGGAGGTGTATACAATCACCGTATTGTCGGTGAGTCCGTTCTTGTCGAGGTAGTCGAGCACACGACCCACGCTCTCGTCAACACTTGCTATCACAGACATATAGTCGCGTATGTACACCTGATACTTCCAGTTGTCGAGATCCTTGCCCTTGAGTTGCGCCTCGAGCAGACGACGGTTGCGCGGGAAGTAGTAGCGTCCCCAAGCCGAGCGCTGTTCGGGAGTCATGCGGTTGATTTCGCCCATAAGAGCGTTGTACGAATCCTGACTGTCGGGGTTGTTGAGGTCGAGCATCTCGGGCACCTTGAAGTCCTGCTCCCAACGCATGTCGCGCGTGACGGACATCTTCTGCGTGCGAGCGGCAGAGCCGCGCGTAGCATAGTCGTCGTAGAAGTTCTCCGGCATCGGGAACTCAACGTCGTCATACATACCGAGATATTTCAGGTTTGCCTGCCAGTTGCGGTGCGGTGCCTTGTGGTGCAGAAGCAGACAGAACGGTTTCGACGGGTCGCGGTGCTCGATGAAGCTGAGTGCGTGGTCGGTGGTGAGGTCTGTAGAATAGCCCTCCTCCACGACGAACTCGTTGTTGGTGTCGGTGCCACGATACTGCGGATTCCAGTACTGTCCCTGGTCGTTATACACATGATAGTAGTCGAAGCCCTTCGGGTCGCAACCCATGTGCCACTTGCCCACAACGGCTGTCTGATAGCCCGCCTCCTGCAGCAGTTCGGTGAAGAACGTGCGCGAGGTGTCGATGCCCTCGCCCAGCTGACGCTGGCCGTTCTGATGACTGTACTGACCGGTCATCAGGCAGGCGCGCGACGGCGTAGAGAGCGAGTTCTCGACGAAGGCACGGTCGAAGCGCATACCACGCTCGGCGAGACGGTCGATATTCGGGGTCGGTGCGAGCTTTGAGAGTGCGCTGCCGTATGCGCTGATGCACTGGTAGGCATGGTCATCGCACATGATGTAAACAATGTTAGGGTGCTGCTGCGCCTTCTGCTGCTGGGCGTACGCTGCCGTAACGCAGGAGAGGGCTGCAAGAGAAAGAATAGATTTGCTGTTCATTGTTTTTATTTCTGTAGATTGTTTTTTCTTGGAGAGCGGTCTTAAGGGGAGCGTTTAAGCCGAACTAAGCCTCTTTAAGCCTGTCTAAGCCTTTGCTAATTCAAAATTGAACAATTCCTCATCGGCGAAGCCGACAATTCATAATTAATAATTAAAAATTAATAATTCATAAGGTATTCGGCGAAGATGCGTGCTGCGCTCTCGACCTTTGCTGCACACGGGCGTGTCTTGTAGTATTCGGTTGTGCGTGGCGAGGCGATGTAGCTCGACTGCGCTTTCTCATGCCCTTTCAGTCCGAGTAGCTCGGCACAGACTACCGATCCGTTCTGCACCTTAAACTCGTCGAGCAGTTCCTGCACTACCTTATAGCACATCGACTTGCCCTTGCGGTCGGCACCGTCAATCTGTCCGCGGTCAAGTCCGGCGAGGATAACGATGCCCGAGACGGCACCGCACATCATGCGCATACGCCCTACTCCGCCTCCGAAGCCTGCCGCAATACGCTTCGCCATCGTGTCATCGAGGTTATATAAGTCGGCGAAGGCAGCCACAACCGACTGGCAGCAGCCGTAGCCCTGCATGAAGTTGTCCACCGCACGCTGCACACGTGCCTCAAGTTCGGGAGTAAGAGGTTGTTTGTCTGTTGATTTGTCCATACTGCTTAGGTTTTAATATATTAGGGAGAGATGTATAAAACATAGGAAATACCGCATCCTCCCCCCCTACTATTCACTTTAGTGGTTCAACGTGAATGTTTATGTGCGTGCGCTCGCCGAAATGGCTGCGCAGCTTGCGCTCGATGTTCGTGGCGTGGGCGTGCGACTCGTTGAGCGAGATGTCGCCCGGCATACGCAGATGCATCTCTATGGCTATGCGGCTGCCGATGCGACGTGTGCACAGATGGTGCATTCCGCTCACCTCGGGCTCGCTCTGCACAATCTCTGCTATCTGCCGCTCCTCTGCGTCGGGCAGACTCTTCTCGAGCAATTCGTCAAGCGCACCACTCACGAGCATGGCTGCCGTGCGTATGATGAAGATGCTCACCACAACGGCGGCTATGGGGTCGAGCACAGCCCACTCCTTGCCGAGGAAGATGGCTCCGCCGATGCCTATGGCAGTGCCTATGGAGGAGAGCGAGTCGCTACGGTGGTGCCATGCGTTGGCTATGACCGCCTGCGACTGCACCTCCTTGCCCACCTTGACGGTGAAGCGGTAGGTCCACTCCTTCAGCATAATGCTGAAGAGTGCCGCCCACAAGGCTACGATGCCCGGTTGTTCGATCGGAGCACCGTTGAATGCTGCCCACGTGCGGTAGGAGCCACTATATAATATGTATAGTCCGACACAGAGCAACGCCACACCTATAAAAGATGTGGCGAGTGTCTCGTATTTGCCATGACCATAGTCGTGGTCCTTGTCTTCGGGCTTTGAGCTTATCTTCACAAACAACACCACTACGATGTCGGTAAGGAAGTCGGACAAGGAGTGCACGGCATCGGCTATCATAGCTGCCGAGCCACCCAGGATGCCTGCCATGAACTTGAACACCAACAGCACCACGTTCACCACGCTGCCCATGAGCGTGACAAAGTAGATGCGGTGCTCTCTGTCTTTTGATTCCATATCTGCTTAGAACTCACTTGTAAAGTGGAACTTGATGTGCTTGAAGTCCTGCTGCGCCATCGATAGCACGTAGCCAGAGTCGGCGAGGAACACATCGCGACCGTCGCGGTCCTTCGCCATGTACTGATACTTGCGCTTCTTGAACTGGTCAAGCTCTTCAGCATCGTCGCTCTCTATCCAGCACGCCTTGTGCAGGTGTACTGGCTCCCAACGACACTTAGCGTTGTACTCGTTCTCAAGACGGTACTGAATAACCTCGAACTGGAGCTGGCCCACGGTGCCTATAATCTTGCGACCGTTGAACTGGTTGACGAACAACTGTGCCACGCCTTCGTCCATGAGCTGATTGATGCCCTTCTCAAGCTGCTTCGCCTTCATCGGATCGTCGTTCTCGATGTACTTGAACATCTCCGGTGAGAACGAGGGAAGTCCGCGGAAGTGGAGTTTCTCGCCATCGGTGAGCGTGTCGCCAATCTTGAAGATGCCGTTATCGGGCAGACCAACGATGTCGCCCGGCCATGCCTCGTCGATGGTGCTCTTGCGCTGAGCCATGAACTGTGTGGGCGAAGAGAAGCGCAATGTCTTGCCCTGGCGCACATGCAGATAGGGCTTATTGCGCTCGAACTTACCGCTACACACCTTGCAGAAAGCGATACATGAGCGGTGGTTGGGGTCGATGTTGGCAGTAATCTTGAAGATGAAGCCCGTGAACTTAGGTTCTTCGGGGTCTACCATGCGTTCCTCTGCCTTTGTGGGGCGTGGCGACGGAGCTATCTTGATGAAGCAGTTGAGCAGCTCCTGCACACCGAAGTTGTTGAGAGCCGAACCAAAGAATACTGGTGCCACCTCTGCCGAGCGGTATGTCTCTACGTCGAACTTAGGATATACGCCGTCGATGAGTTCAAGGTCGTCGCGCAACTGCTGCGCATCCTGCTCGCCAATCTGTGCGTCGAGTTCTGGCGAATGTATATCGACCTCCACCTTCTCCGTCACGCGCTGCTTGTCGGGCTTGAAGAGGTCGAGCTTCTGCTCGAAGATGTTGTACACGCCCTTGAACTTGGCACCGATATTGATAGGCCATGAGAGCGGGCGCACGCTGATCTGCAACTCCTCCTCCAGCTCGTCGAGCAAGTCGAACGGGTCGCGACCCTCGCGGTCCATCTTGTTGATGAAGATGATAACCGGAGTGTTGCGCATACGGCACACCTCCATAAGCTTACGTGTCTGTGTCTCCACACCTTTCGCTCCGTCGACCACGATGATGGCAGAGTCGACAGCTGTAAGCGTGCGGTAGGTATCCTCACAGAAGTCCTGGTGACCCGGAGTGTCGAGGATGTTCACCTTGTAGCCTTCGTAGTCGAACTCCATAACTGATGTTGACACCGAGATACCGCGCTGCTTCTCAATCTCCATCCAGTCGGACGTAGCACTCTTGCGTATCTTGTTGTTCTTAACTGCACCTGCCACCTGAATCTGTCCACCGAAGAGAAGGAACTTCTCTGTGAGCGTTGTCTTACCGGCATCAGGGTGTGATATGATGGCGAATGTTCGCCTGCGTTCTATTTCTTGATTCATACTTTTCTTTAATTGGGATTGGGGATTTTTAAAGGCAGCGTTTAAGCCGAACTAAGCCTTCTTATGCCTCTTTAAGCCGAGGAGTTGGCTTTTTACTTTTTTACTTTTTTACCTTTTTACTTTTTTACTTTTAAATCTCCTCGTCGTCAAACTTGAGACCCTCAGTCTTGTCCTTGATGTGATAGTCGCTGAGCATACCGAGGAAGGTTGAAATCTCCTTGATGGCGTGCTCCGTGTCGGGACTTATCGTCTTGTGCTGCAGGCGCAGCATCATTGTGCCGTATAGCGCATTGAGGCAGGTCTCCACCTCGTTCACGTCCTTGTCGCCCTTGTTGCGCAGCTCCACGATGAACGGCAACACACGATAGTACTCGGCGTTGTAAAACGGGAAGCGCGAGCTTTGCAGCAGCTGGTTGTGCAGGTCGTTCATGTCCTTCACAACAATCTGGTTGATGGCGAGATGGCCGCCCTCGCGTTTACCTTCCGAGTTCATCATTGTGATGAGAGCACCGTACCAGTCGACCATCTCCGCACGCTGCTCGTCGGTATAGTCGGCGAAGCGTGCGATGTACTCGTTCTTGATGCGCGACAGCTGGCAGCCATAGGCGCGGATAATATCCTCCACCTGCCACATATAGAGCACGAACTCCGCCGTGCTCTTCTTTCTTAATTCTTGAGAAATAAACATAATTATCTTATTCTTTTAGGCCTCGTTCTGGCAGCGTCTAAGCCGAATCAAGCCTCTTTAAGCCTTTCTAAGCCCTCCCCGACGGGGAGGGCTCCTTTTTACTTTTTTACTCTTTTACCTTTTTACTTTTAATATGGCAGCTTATACAGATTGAACACTGTGCCAAGGAGCATAATCAGCGAGAAGATGACCACGATGCAGCCCACCACACGATTGATGATGAGAATGCCGCTCTGGTCGAACTTGCCGCGCACCTTGTCTACGAGCCACGACAGACCAAACCACCACAGCATAGCACCAAACACTATGCTTGCATAACCTATAGACATCTCCAACGGACGCTTCGGCACCACAAAGGCAAACTGAGCAAAGAGGAAGATGAAGAGGAAGATGATAAGCGGATTGGAGAGTGTCACCAAGAACGCCGTGAAGCAGTTGTGCATCAGCGTGCCCTTCTGCGGTTTGTTGCTCCGATGAATATTCTTCGTCGGGTTGGAGCGATAGCAGTAGATGCCAAACAACAGCAATACAATACTGCCACTTATCTGAAGCAGAAAACGCGTACGCTCGTTGCTCACAAGATCCATGACAAAACTCATACCGACACCCGTAAACAACGCATATATAAAGTCGCTGATACAAGCACCGATACCCGTAACAAAACCATACCAGCGACCTTTATTCAGAGTTCGTTGTATGCAAAGCACCCCCACCGGACCCATCGGAGCCGATGCCATGATGCCAATCAGTATTCCATGGAATACAAAGTCTAAAATATCTAATTGAATTGGAAAGTGCATAACAATTGCAAAATTGCGAATTTTATGCGATATAGGCAAATTTTAGTGTTAAAACTTTGTGCGATTAAGACATTTTTAATACCTTTGCCCATAGACAAAACACTCGTTTACTTGTTAACTTGGCAACTGGCTTACGAGCAACTTGTCAACTCGTCAACTCGTCAACTATTCTATTAATTTACTAAATAAAAACAAAAATGACAGAAGATTTATTGAAACCGTATGTAATCGGTTTGGACCTCGGAGGCACAAACTCTGTGTTTGGTATCGTTGACAGCCGTGGTGAAATCAAAGCTACCACAGCCATCAAGACCCAGGGATATGGCAACAATGTTCAGGCTTACGTAGACGCAGCTGTAGAGGCTCTGCAAATCATCATCGACCAGGTAGGCGGCATCAGCAAGATCAAGGCTATGGGTATCGGCGCTCCTAACGGCAACTACTACAACGGCACCATCGAGTTCGCTCCGAACCTTGAGTGGGGACGCGACGGCGTAGTGCCTTTGGCTAAGCTCTTCAGCGACAAACTCGGCATTCCAGTAGCACTCACCAACGACGCTAACGCAGCAGCCATCGGCGAGATGACCTACGGCGTAGCTCGCGGCATGAAGAACTTCATCGTCATCACTCTCGGCACAGGCGTCGGCTCTGGCATCGTAGTGAACGGACAGCTCGTTTACGGTTGCGATGGTTTCGCCGGCGAGCTCGGTCACGTTATCGTGAAGGAGAACGGACGCGACTGCGGATGCGGACGCAAAGGCTGCCTCGAGACCTACTGCTCGGCTACTGGTGTAGCACGCTCAGCACGCGAGTTCCTCGCTAACAGCGACGAGCCGTCATTGCTCCGCGAACTCGACCCAGAGAAGATCACATCTTACGACGTGTCTATGGCTGCTGCCAAGGGCGACAAGATTGCTCTCGACATCTACGAGTTCACTGGCCGTCTGCTCGGCGAGTCATGCGCCAACTTCGCAGCCTTCTCTTCACCAGAAGCATTCATCTTCTTCGGTGGCCTAACAAAAGCAGGTGCTCTTATCATGGACCCGATCAAGAAGGCATACGACGAGAACGTGCTCAACATCTTCAAGGGCAAGGCTAAGTTCCTCGTAAGTGCTCTCGAAGGCTCTTCAGCAGCCGTGCTCGGTGCATCAGCAGTAGGCTGGGACATCCAGTAGTAACCTTAGGGGGTGCACTTTTAGGGGGTGCACTTGTCTCAAGTGCACCAACCGAGCAAGAAGTGACATCAACCGAGCAAGAAGTGACATCAACCGAGCAAGAAGTGACACCAACCAAGCAAGAACTGCTCCTCTCAGGGGGTGCACTTGTCTCAAGTGCACCAACCTAGCAAGAACTGCTCCAACAAACACAGTCCTATAAAGACAATGTGCAACCATGCACAAAGCCTTTATAGGACTTTTTTTCGTATTCAAAAGACCATGAAAGCGATTTTTGTGTTCTAAAATTTGGCGATTTGGCACATTCATATTATTTTTGCACTTACATAATCGTTTAACCAAAATCTATTAGCCCACCCCCAAAATATGTACGCAATCATCATCAACGCCGTAGCCATCATCATAGGCAGTGCCATCGGAGCCTTGTTTCAGCGAGGCATCAGCGAGAAATATGTCAACGTCCTCAACACCGCAATGGGACTTTGCGCCATCACCTTAGGTGCGAATGTTGCGATGGAAAGTATGCAGAAGTCAGAATACCCCGTGCTCTTCATCTTCTGCCTGTCGATTGGCGGACTCATCGGCACACTTCTCAAAATGGATCAACACATGGATCGCGCCACACGTAGCATCTCAGGCAGCAACCTTGCCGAAGGCATCACCACCGCCATTCTACTCTGCTGCGTCGGCACACTCGCCATGATGGGTCCCGTGATGAGCGCACTCTACGACGACAACACCTATCTCATGACTGCCGCCACGCTCAACTTCGTCACCGTTTTGGTACTCGCCTCGTCGTATGGTTTCGGCATTGCACTCACTGGCATCGCTGTGTTCGTATGGATGTCGTCAATCTACGGCATAGCACTGCTCTCGCAGTCGCTCATCTCCCACGAACTCATCACCGAAGTGTCGCTCGTCGGCGGCATACTCATCACCGCTTCCGGCTTAGGCATACTGCACATCAAAGACTGCAAGACCATCAATCTGCTTCCTGCCCTCTTCATGCCTATTTTTTTCTTCGCACTGCGCGCCCTTTGCGCCCAGTTAGGCATCAATTTCTAACTTAATAAACCATCTTGCTTGACTCTTGATACACAGCCAAACTATTAACAATTAGAATAAAAAAACAGTGGCGCAACTCTCAACGAGCTGCGCCACTGTCACTATGTTTAACTTGAAAAAATTTCGTAATCAATGAAGATTCTCACGAGCCTTCATGGCTACCTTGTTAAACAATCGTTACCTTAAACCTAATAACTAAAAACCTAAATCTATTACTACTAACCTAAACAATCTATTAATCTTTTGACGATGCAAAGGTATAAACAATCTACTGTTTGCGCAAACAATCAGAGCAAAACATTCAAATTTTCACCTCTTTATTGACTTAAATCAACACATGTACACGAACACAAGCGTGTTTTCACCATCCTCCGCCCAGTGCCTTGTATATCTTGACCATGGTGATTTGCTTGTCGCGGATGGCGTTGCTAAGACCTATTTGCGCGTCGAAGTAACTACAAACACGAAAACAGATGATACTGCATTGCATACGAAAGCACTTGCCAAATTGTAAAATTATTAGTAATTTAGCGACTCGTAAAAGTAACAAAATAAAAATAATGCAAGCATACAACTCCAAACCTCATTACGCCCTACTCGACGGTCTGCGCGGTGTAGCCGCCCTGCTCGTCGTATGGTATCACGTGTTCGAAGGTTTCCAATTCGCTGGCAACAAGCCCGTCATCGACTTCATCAACCACGGCTATCTGGCTGTCGACTTCTTCTTCATCCTCTCAGGCTTCGTAGTGGGCTACGCCTACGACAGTCGTTGGGGCAAGACACTAACCACTGGCGGGTTCTTCCGTCGCCGTCTGATACGCCTGCAACCAATGGTGTGTATGGGCGCACTCATCGGTGCCGTGTCTTTCCTACTTACTGGCATGGAGCGTTGGGACGGCTCGCACGCCACTCTCGGGCTTACACTTCTTGCCTTCGTCTGTGGCTGTCTGATGCTGCCGGCTCTGCCCGGTATGCCACGCGAGGTGCGCGGCAACGGCGAGATGTTTCCGCTCAACGGACCGTGCTGGTCACTCTTCTTCGAGTATATCGGCAACATCGTGTATGCGCTCATCATACGCCGCCTCTCCACACGCTTGCTCTCCCTGCTGACGGTCGCTTTGTGCTGCACACTGACGTGGTTCGCCGTCACCGATCAGTCGGGCTACGGGTCTATCGGTGTGGGTTGGACTGTGGACAGCGTGAATATGCTCGGCGGATCGCTGCGAATGCTCTGTCCGTTCACCGCAGGCGTGTTGCTTTCGCGCATCTTCAAGCCTTTCAACAACGTGCGTGGTGCGTTTTGGATAAGCACCGCCGTACTACTCGCACTCTTCCACGTACCTTATATAGGTAGAAGTCATTCGCTTGGCGGCATCTTTGGCACACTGAGTCTGAATGGTGTGTTCGAAAGCGTATGCATCGTCGCAATCTTCCCCTTGATAGTGTGGCTTGCCGCATCAGGTAAGACAACAGATGCCGCCTCCACACGCATCTGCCGCTTCCTTGGCGACATCTCTTATCCGCTCTACATCGTCCACTACCCACTGATGTACGCCTTCTACCGCTGGCTCATCAAGACCGAGCAGTACACCCTGCAAGAGACATGGTACGTGGCTCTGGCGGTGGTAGTAAGCAGCATAGTGCTGGCATGGCTCTGCCTGAAACTATATGATGTGCCAGTTAGAAAATGGCTCCGACAAACTCTATCAGCAGTTTGTCGAAGACCAGAATAAAGTTGTTATGTAATAAGGTTACAACAAGTTTGTTATTTATCTATAGTATACCTCACACCAAAGTTGAGATTGAAATTTAATGGTTTCTCCTTGTAGATAGTTTGGAGTGAAGATCCGTCATCGAAATGATAGCTCACGCCTGGCTCTACATAAATGCCGATGTTGTCGAGCACATTCAACTGTAGACCAGCTGCTGCATTTACTGACATTTGCAGTGGTTTGCTATCAATGTCAAATGTTTCGCTCTTCTTAGTAGCATTATTGATTACGTATTCCTCAGTGACATATCCCGACACGCACTTTTCAGCAAGAACTCCTGCCGAACCGTACAAATTAAGTCGCTTATATGCGAATATATTATATTTCACATTGACAGGTATTCCCACATAATTCAACTTTTGTTCGCCTGTGAAGTAGTTCTCTTGGCTACCATCTTTCATGTCCGATGCGAGTCGGGTGTATGTCAGTCCGCTCTCAATGCTCAAACGCTCATTGAGAGCGTATGCCACTTTCACACCTATATGCACTGGCAAGCGGTGCTTGTATTCCGTTTTCACTTCCTTTCCCTGATTGAAGATATTGATGTCGAGCATCGGGTTGTCCTCCCAATCGGAGTCGTCGGGACCTGTAGCAATAACCGGGTCGCCAATAGATGTTATGGTCTTGGAAGCCTTCAGAGTTCCCATTGCGCTTGTGCTTATTGTCCAATGTGAAGCTCGGGACGAAGAGGTGCGCTGCCCCACATCATGGTTGTAGGCTACAAGGTTAGCGTAATTATTGTTTTTAGGAAAACAGTCTACTTGTTTATTGTTATTCTCACGTATTACATCTTCTTCATTGTCAGACGTATTTATATCTTCAGTTCTATCAGGTTCTTCAAACTTATTATTGTCAGACATTATATCCAATGAATCATTATCGTTTGTAAGCGGTAATGATGCCTCCGCATTATCAACAGAATAACACTCCTTACATGCGTTATTCCGAACTATTGAGTTGTCTGCTACGATGTTTCTGTTGTCGGTAACAATCGACTTGTTGCCAGATGACTTTACGAGCGTAGTGCCCATCTGCGATCTCGCCATTTCGGATGTACCATGCTCATTATCTATATATTCAGAGTATATAGAATATCCTAAAAACAGAGCTACACTTGCAGCTGCCACAATACCTGCCGTGCGTCGTATCCTATACAACAAAGAAGGCTTGCCGTTTCGTCTATAGCCACCATTCTCATCGCTCATCTCTCTGCAGATGTCCTCCCATAGTCCATCTGGAGCATCTTTCTCATAGTTGCCCAAGCGGTCATGTATGTCTTTTTGCCAATTATTTTTCATACGTTAAATGGAATTGATGGTTCTATAATGTTTAATTTTCTGCGCCAGCATTGCTTTGGCTTTATGTAGTTGCGAGGCTGAAGTATTCTCTTTTATGCCGAGCAATGAGGCTATCTCCTTGTGGCTCTTGTCGTCAACTATATAGAGATTGAATACTGTTCGGTAACCATCGGGCAATTCTCGTATTAATTGGTGAAGCACATCTGTCGATATACCATCAGTCTCCATGCTATTACCGTCTGCAATATTCATATCTGTATCATCAATGCTGGCAAGATTCAAACGACTATTGTTGCGAAGAAACTTTAGGGTTTCATTTAGCGTAATCCTTGCCATCCATGCCTTCAGCGAGCCCTCTCCACGATACGTGAAACTATTCAGAGAAGTGAAGATTTTTATGAACGCCTCTTGTAACACGTCTTTAATATCCTCGTCTTCTGTAATGTAGCGTGAACAGAGTGCGGACAGGTATCGCACGTGCCTACGATAAATCCACTCGGTGGCAGTATTGTCGCCATCGAGAGCCTTTCGTAACCAACGTTCCTCGTTTGTTTCTTTTCTGAATGTTATGCCGAACATAATGTTTATAGGGTCAAAAGCTGAGGAAAACAGCGAAGTGCAAATGCCTTTAACATACAGTAAAAGCATTTGCACTATCTCGTAACAAAGTATTTCCTACTTTGTTACTTTAACAGCTACCATAGTAGTTTTTTTGTTTTTGTCTGTGATGATGATAGTTGTGCTTCCAACCTTCACACCCTTTATAGTAAGTTTGGCATCCTTAATGGTGGCTGTAGCTATCTTGTTATCTTTGCTTGCAGCCATATAGGGTGCTGTTCCTCCGCTGATGGTTACTACATCTTCTTTACCAACTGCCACACTCGTCGTGGCTTTGTCTACGACAATACCGTCCACCACGGTAACACGCAAACTGCCCGTTGCTTTCTTTGAGTCGGTAACAATAACCATAGCCTTACCTGCCTTAATTCCTTTTACGGTGATAGTTGCCTTGTCAACTGTTGCAGTGGCGGTCTTGTCGTCGCTTGATTTAGCGGTATAGGTACCGTCTCCACCTGCCACCATTACTGTCTGTGTACCGCCAACGGCTACAGAAACGGTTGAGGGTTTGAATTTGATGGCAGAAGTGTTGTCATCATCATTAGAACATGAAGCAAATGCTGCCACAAATACGGCACAAACAATTGATGTTGCAAACTTGAAAATTTTAATTGATTTCATTTTTATTCTATGATTTTTGTCATTTAACTGATGCGCTATGGAATGGGTCTGCGTCCATCTCCAACCCAAAGCATGGTTATTATATCGAGTACTCTTGCCCCTTTAAATAAGAGACTTTGTAAAATCTTGCCTGGAAGATGTTTTTTTTGATATTTTTTATCCGATGCTGTGGGACGTTGCTGGTACAGCTTTAAGAATGTCATCAGTTATTTAATCATAGACACTAATGAAAATCACTTCTTCTTTATCTCGTAACCTATTTTCTTGAAAGCCTCAACATAGTCGTTGTATTTGGCCTTTCTGCCGTCGTACACGATGGTGACTTTCTGGTCGTCCACAGAGGTACTAATTTTCTTTGTGCCTTTCACAAAGCGGATGTTGCTCTTTATCTTTTTCTCGCAGTTCTGACAGTGCATCTGCGGCTGTGTTGTTACTACCAGTGTGTCAGTTGCTGTCTGCGCAAAACTGTTGCTGACAAGCATGAGCATAAATGCCATTAAAATATTCTTTTTCATATTATCCTTATTTTATATTGGTTACTATATATTTTGGTTACTATAACTTTTCAAGTTTGAAGCGTACTCCGACGTATGCCATCGCTCCCGTAACGGGTCCCCACACTTGTGTGGCATCGAACGCCGCGCTCCACGGATGGTGTGCATGGCGTATCGGGTCGTCAATCTTATAGTTGGTGAGATTCTCTCCGCCGACGTACAGACTGAAGCGGTGGAACTCCCTTGTCACCTGCGCCTGCAAATGGAAGTAGGCAGGATAGCTACTCTGGTCGTACAGCTCGCCGCCACCGTTCAGCTGACCCGTCACGTCAAACTGCCATAGTTCGAGTGGCGTCTTGTACGAGAGCGTGAGCAAGCCTTTGTAGCGCGAAGTGAGGGGCTTCTGTCGCAGACTGCCGTCGTAGGTGCACTTCACGTCGTTAAGACGGAAGGCGGCTGTGGCTGTCATGCCGCTGAACAGTGCGTATGTAGCGTCAACCTGAAAGGTGTGACTATAGCTCTTGCCGTCGAGATTCTCGAAGCGAAGCGTGTGCTGTCCACTCGCTCCGTCGAAGTTCATTATCATCTGATTGACGAAGTCGGTGTAGTAATACTCCGCGTTCAGCTCCAGATTTCTGCCGAAGAGCGGTATATTGAAACCCAACGAAGCGCCCGTGTTCCATGCTTCCTCCTGCTTTAGGTCTGGCGATACGAATATCTCTCTGCCACTTGCCAAGAGCGACACGTTCTCAGCCAGAGCATGTGGCGAGCGATAGCCCTTGCCCACCGAGGTGCGGAGCGTGACAATGCTGTTCGGAGAGTATTTTACGTGCAGACGCGGCGTGAAGAAACCGCCGTAACGACTCGAATGATCCCAACGCACGCCAGGCATAACCGTGAGCTTCTCGCCCAACTTATATGTGTATTGTGCATACACACCCGGTGTCGTCTCCTTAGAAACAGTGCTCTCAGCCCGTGCCAGTGTGCCCAACGGATTGAAGCGTTCGTCGTAATAGTCGTGGTTGAGCGATGCACCGACGCTCAGGTTGTGATGCTCCGTGATGTCGGTTTCGAACATCAGCTGCGCATATCCATTCTTCTGGGTGACATCATACTCGGTGCGTCCGAACATGTTGTCTGCGTCGTGCCACGATCCGTGCAGCATAAGTGCGACGGACGTGTTGTGGTCGGCGTTCAGCGTAAAGCCGTTCTTCCATTGTGCCTCGTAGCGGTTGGTCTTCACCGATGTGGTGTAGAGAGGTTCTGAAGAAGAGGCTGCCAAGTGCTTGCGGATCTGCCCTCCATTGCGCTCGTCGTGCAAGCCGCGCAGCATCAGCTGACTGATCCAGCGTGGCGACACATACGCCCAGCGGTGCATCATGTTATACTGGCGCAACTTCGGCATATCCATAAAGGCGTCACCGTTGCCGTCGTGGTCCATTTGGCGGTTCTCGAAGTGGAGAAGTGTTGCGGTAGAAAGGCGTTCGTTGAGATGAACGCTTCCGTCGAGGTTCACCTCCGTTTTCAGTTCGCTGTCCTGATAGACGTTCGCACGCACGCCATCGGTGCCTTGCGGCTTCAGAAACTCTATATTAATCTGACCCGTTGTGCTTTCGTATCCGTTCTTCACGCTCGACGCTCCCTTGCTCACCTGTATCGACTGCATCCAGGGACCAGGCACATAACCTAAGCTGTATGGCAGGGCTGCGCCTCGCAGGTTGGGCACGTTCTCGGTGAGCATCTGCACGTACGTGCCGCTCAGTCCGAGCAACTTTATCTGCTTGGCGCCGGTGGCAGCATCGCTGTAGCTCACGTCTACCGACGGATTGGCTGTGAACGACTCGCCCAAGTTGCAGCAAGCCGCACGTATCAGCTGTCCCTGCCCTATTATCTCGGCGTTGTCAACCCGGAATCTCGACTTGATGCCGTTCGTGGCTTTCACCACCACGGCTTTCAGCTCGCGAGTATCGGCTATGCTATCGGTCTGCGCCAGCATCTGCTGCGAAGCAAACAAAACTCCTAAGAAGCATACGTGTGGTTTTCTCATAATCATTTCAAATACGTACTTGTATAATACCCTCTATATATTTCCGTACAAAGATATATATTTCTGCTTATACATTTACGCCAAACACCGAACGCAGCTTACAAATTCTCGGTTTTCCAACGTTTTTTAATATTACTTTGCATAAGAGCCTCACGCTACCCAACTGCCAATATCTCCATACAAAAGCAGCATGAGAAAAACAACCCTTAACATAAAGCATAAATATCACAATCTGTTGGTTGATGTAACACGTATTTCAATAAAAATACTGTAACTTTGTAGAAGAATTAAGGATAACCATTTTTAACCCAATATTATGAGCATCAATATCCAGAGAAATCAGAAGAAAAGAGTAGTAATCATTGGTGGCGGACTCGGCGGACTGCGCCTTGCAGAAGACCTCTACGGGTCGGGTATGCAGGTAGTGCTGATCGACAAGAACAACTTCCACCAGTTTCCACCGCTTATCTATCAGATAGCGTCGGCAGGTATCGACCCGAGCAGCATCTCGTTCCCCTTCCGACAGATATTCCGTAAGCGCAAGGACTTCTATTTCCGCATGGCTGAGGCTCGTATGGTTGACACAGAGAAGAAGATTCTGCAGACCTCCATCGGCAAAATCGACTACGACTATCTCGTGCTGGCAGCCGGCGCTACGACCAACTTCTTCGGCAACAAGAACATCGAGGAGTGGGCTATACCGATGAAGACGGTGCCCGAGGCGATGGGCTTGCGCAACGCCCTGCTCTCCAACTTCGAGCGCGCTCTCACCTGCGCCACTGAGGAGGAACGGCAGGAACTGCTCAACGTCGTAATCGTGGGCGGCGGCGCAACGGGCGTGGAGATTGCCGGCGCGCTTGCAGAGATGAGACGCTACGTCATACCGTATGACTACCCCGACATGGACTCGTCGCTGATGCACATATACCTCATCGAGGCGGGCGACCGCCTGCTTGCCGGACTCTCGCAGGAGTCGTCGCAGAAGGCGTACGAGTTCCTCAAGAGCATGGGCGTAGACATACAGTTCGGCAAGATGGTGACCGACTATCGCGACCACAAGGTGGTCATGAAGGACGGCACCGAGATTCCTACACGCACGTTCCTCTGGGTGTCGGGCATCAGAGCCAACGCCATGCCCGGCATCGACGAGAGCCACTTGGGTCGCGGCTTCCGCTTCAAGGTTGACGAGCTCAACCGCATTCAGGGCATCGAAGACGTGTTCGTCATCGGCGATCAGTGTCTGCAGACCTCCGACGCATCCTACCCCAACGGCCATCCGCAGGTGGCGCAAGTGGCTATACAGCAGGCTAAGAACCTCGCCAAGAACCTCAAGCTCATCAACCAGGGCGCAGACAGCAACGCTCTCACCGCGTTCCACTACAAGAACCTCGGCTCTATGGCTACCATCGGACGCAACAAGGCTGTCGTAGAGATAGGCAAGTTCCGCAGTCAGGGCTTCTTCGCCTGGGTGTTGTGGCTCGTCGTCCACCTGCGTTCTATCCTCGGCGTGAAGAACAAGATGATGGTGCTGCTCAACTGGCTCTGGAAGTACGTCAGCTACAACGACTCTATCCGCATGATCACCTACGCCACAAAGCCGCGCGAGGTGGAAGAGCGCATGAAGCGCGAGCAGACAACCCACCTCGGAGAGGACTTGATGGAGTAAAACATTACATAAAAATAGGCTGGATACAACGCAACGACAGCGTTTGTCTCCAGCCTATTTGCTTTTTATATCCCAACCGCGCGTTGGTTATCCGATTACCGCAGCGTGGCTATTTTTTTAAGACTACTACGTTTAACCAAAGCAATAAACATAACTATCGGCTGTTTTTGGAACAAAAAATTGGTAGTAAACGAAATAATGAGTAGATTTGCAAAAACATCAGTAATATAAAGCAACAAGATATGATATCTATAACATTAAACAATCTGTGGAAGTTCATTCAGTCAATGTCGCTGAGTGCAAGCAACGAACTTTGGCTTGCAGAAAAGCTTCACGAATCTGCAATCAAAAAACAACAAGCCACACTGAACAAAGAATACAATGCGGTAGAAGATATGCCGAAGATGGTTTCAGAACCTCTATTTGGACCTGCATCTGAAGAAGAAGCCACCAGCAGAGTGGAAGAGGCAGAAAAGGAATACGCTCAAAACCAAACAGCTATGACACTTGAAGATTTCGCAGAGGAACTCAAAGCTGAACAATTATGGTAAAGATACTTCTACTTACGCCTTTCAAAGAAGTTTATCGCGATATTGCGACATACACTCTAAACGAATATGGCAAGACTACATTAAGAAAGTTCACAGAAGAGTTTACCAATATCACAAGGCGCTTAGCTAATTATCCGACCTCTTCTCCAGAAGAACCTCTTTTGAAAAAACTATCACATAAATACAGAAGTATAATATTCAGAAAAAACTTCAAAATCATCTATAGATACGAAGAAACGTCAAAGGTTATTTTGCTTGTTGACATTTGGGATATGCGAATGTCAACACAAAACCTTATGAAGAAATTCAAGAAAAAAGATTGCAACAAATAATGTGATTTTAGAACTTGTTGATAAACAATATTTTGTATTTTTGCGTCACTTAATATTGGGTGACGCAATGACGAAATTAGGAAAAAGAGTGTTGCCACGCTACTACAACAACATTGCCACGCTACTACAACAACATTGCCACGCTACCGAAACTTCATTGCCACGCTACCGCAACTTCATTGTCGCAGCGTGGCAACAACCTATGTTTAGGTATCAACCTAATTTAAAAGAAATGCTGAGGTTGGAAGATAAATCGTTTAGACTGGAAGATACCACACCATAAGCTGGAAGATAGGCTGGCAGATAGCCCAGTTTCTGAGGTTATCTGCCAGCCTTTATTGTGCTTATAATGTGAGAGTTACGGCGAAAATGGAAGATATGGTAGATTTTTTCAGCTACACTACTTATCTCGGAGTAATAAGGTGTAGCAATCCACTTTTGAGAGGTTGTTGCATTTTTTGCAACAACCACATTTGTATTCTTGCAAAATATCGGATAAGCCCCCACCAAAAAAACGACTCCCATAATCCTTGCGGACTATGGGAGTCGTCATATTATGTAAATCTCGCTAAGAGCGAAGAATTACTTCTTGTTGAGTGCGAGGTCGATAGCAACGGCGATAGCTACAGAAGCACCTACCATCGGGTTGTTACCCATGCCGAGGAAGCCCATCATCTCTACGTGAGCAGGTACTGAAGAAGAACCTGCGAACTGAGCGTCAGAGTGCATACGACCGAGTGTATCAGTCATACCGTAAGAAGCAGGACCTGCTGCCATGTTGTCCGGGTGGAGTGTACGGCCTGTACCGCCACCAGAAGCAACAGAGAAGTAAGGCTTACCTGCGAGGATACGCTCCTTCTTGTATGTACCAGCTACCGGGTGCTGGAAACGTGTCGGGTTGGTAGAGTTACCTGTGATAGATACGTCTACGTCCTCGCTCCAGTTGATAGCTACGCCCTCGCGAACGTCGTTAGCGCCGTAGCAGTTAACCTTAGCGCGCGGACCGTCTGAGTAAGCGATGCGGTCTACTACCTTCAGCTCGCCTGAGTAGTAGTCGAACTCTGTCTTAACGTATGTGAAGCCGTTGATGCGGCTGATGATCTGAGCAGCGTCCTTGCCAAGACCGTTGAGGATAACGCGCAGCGGGTTCTTGCGAACCTTGTTTGCCATCTCTGCAATCTTGATAGCGCCCTCAGCAGCTGCGAATGACTCGTGACCTGCCAAGAAAGCGAAGCACTGTGTCTCCTCGCGGAGAAGACGGGCAGCGAGGTTGCCGTGGCCGAGACCTACCTTGCGGTCGTCAGCTACAGAACCAGGGATGCAGAATGCCTGCAGACCTACACCGATTGCCTCAGCAGCGTCGGCTGCTGTCTTAACGCCACGCTTGATAGCGATGGCTGCGCCTGCAACGTATGCCCACTTTGCGTTCTCGAAGCAGATGCGCTGTGTGTCCTCACACATCTGATAAGGGTCAACACCTGCAGCTTCGCAAATCTCGTTAGCCTCTTCAAGGCTCTTGATTCCCTCAGCGTTGAGAGCGGCAAGAACCTGAGCCTCGCGGCGCTCCTGACTTTCGTAACTTACTTTTCTAATCATAGTTGTGTATCTCCTTATTATTCTTTACGTGGATCAATTGCTTTAACAACACCCTGCTCGGCAGTTGTACGACCGTAAGAGCCAGTGAACTTCTTCACAGCCTCGTTAGCGTCCATACCGTTCTTGATAGCTTCCATCATCTTGCCGAGGTGAACATACTCATAACCGCAAACCTGGTTGTCCTTGTCGAGGAACTGACGTGTGATGTAGCCCTCTGTGAGCTCCAAGTAGCGTGTACCCTTAGCTACTGTACCGTAGAGAGTACCTGTCTGTGAGCGCAGACCCTTGCCGAGGTCCTCAAGACCAGCACCGATTACGAGACCGCCCTCAGAGAATGCGCTCTGTGTACGTCCGTAAACAATCTGGAGGAAGAGCTCGCGCATAGCTGTGTTGATAGCATCGCAAACGAGGTCAGTGTTCAGAGCCTCGAGGATTGTCTTGCCCGGGAGAATCTCAGAAGCCATAGCTGCTGAGTGAGTCATACCGGTGCAACCGATAGTCTCAACGAGAGCCTCCTGGATAACGCCGTCCTTAACGTTCAGAGACAGCTTGCAGGCACCCTGCTGCGGAGCACACCAACCCACACCGTGAGTATAGCCAGAAATATCCTTAATCTCCTTGGCATAAATCCATTTTCCTTCCTCAGGAATTGGAGCCGGTCCGTGGTTAGGACCCTTTGCGACAACGCACATGTTGTCTACTTCTTTTGAATAAATCATAATCGGTTATAATAATTTAAATTATTAATGTGTAAAGTCTTTTCTACGAAAGCGGCATAAGCTTTTACGTCTCACACCCTTTACGCTTACAAAATTACAAAAAAAGAATTATACTATACCTATTTTGAGGTATTTTTTTGTTTTCATTTCACGAATTATTCATTATTTGTTTTTTGTTTGCACTACGATCCGTGTGTATTACTGGCTTTGTCTTTCGTTAATATCCAGGGTTTTGCGCGAGATTAGGGTTCAGTTCGCGGGCTTTTTCCGGAATCGGGAACACTATGGTGTATCGCTTCTTGTCGGCGGCTGACGGTGTGTGTATGTCATACGGCTCGCAGTAGGTGCCGAAGCGTATCATGTCCTGCCGGCGCCAGCCTTCCCACACAAGTTCGAGCAGACGCTCGTCGAGGATGTTCGCGAGTGTGGCTGCAAGCGAGGGCATTCCGGCACGCGAGCGCACGGCGTTGAGTTGCTCGTCGCCCGACTCTCCGTTTCTCACCTTTGCCTCTGCCTTCATCAGCAGCACGTCGGCGTATCTGTAGAGCACGATGTCGTTGTCGGGCATACGTCCGTCGGAGTAGGCAGTGCGGTCTACCTCATATTTCTTCATGCGTGCTCCTGCCGTTTCGATGTATTTGCTTGCCGTGAGGTTCTGCTCGACGGCGAGCGGCATGTACTGGAGCGGCGTGCCGTCGTCGAGGGTTACATACTTGCCGTCCACCTCCACCCTACCCGTGTAGAAGTTAAGTTCGAGGCGTGTGTCGGGCGAAGCTGTGCCGTAACCGTTTACAGCCATGGTGTGCAGCGTGGCGCAGGTGCCGTTCTCGGAAGCTCCGCCGTATGCACCGCCGTGTGCGTAATGGCGCGAGCGGAACAGATAGTGGAACTCGTTCAGATATAGCATCTTGTCCAACGGAATGGTGAAGATGTTCTCCTTCGAGTTTTCGTTGTGCACGGCGAAGTTGCTTGCATAGTCGCTCTCGAGCGAATATCCGGCGGCTGCAATCAGGTCGCAGTAGTGGACGCAAGTCTGCCATGCGTTCTTCTGTGTGCCGTCGATGTCAAACAATATCATCTTGCCGTCTGGTCGTGACGAGTCGGTCCAGTTGTTGTCGGTGTACACTTCGGCGTTGAGGGCGAGTTTGGCAAGCAGGAACCACGCCACCGGACGCGTCAACCTACCGTAGTAGTTGCCTTGCAGATTGCTGTGCTCAAGAGGCAGAAGCGGCGCCACGGTCTGCAGCTCGTTCACGATATAGCTGAACACTTCGCTGCGCTCGCTCTGTCGTATGTCGGCTGTCTTTTGCGCTGTCGACTCAAGTATGGGGATGCGTCCGAACATGTCCATAGCATAATAGTAGAACATGGCTCTAACGGCTCTCACTTCCGCCTTGTACTCGTCACGCTGCCGGTCAGTAAGCAGCGCCTTGTACTGGTCTATCGTCTCCAACGACTTTGTGGAGAGCACGATAACCTTATAGAGATATTTCCAAACGTTGTACAGATCGGTGTCGGTGGCAGTCCAAGTATGGTTGTACATGTTTTGCCAGAGTCCGCCGTCATACCAGTTGCCGCCACGTATGGGCATGATGGCCTCGTCGGTGGTCAGCGTGTTGTAGTCGTATATGCCGCGGCATGTGCCCTGCAAGCCTTCGCCCTCCTCGTGCGCACCGATGTAGTTGTACAGCGAAGCTACGGCGTTGACATACAGGCTGTTGGCAGAGTCGTAAATATTCTGCTCCGGCAACTGGTCTTTTGGTGTCTCGTCGAGACAACTCGTCAGCGAGAGCGAAAGGGCGAGAACAGACAATGCGAAAAATTTATGTTTCATAGTCGTTAATCGTTACGTTGGTGAAAACATTTCGGGATGTTTAGAATTGCACGCTCACTCCTATGGAGTAGGTTCGGTAGGTAGGATAGCAGCGTTTGTCGTCGATGCCCATTGACGAGTTGACAACATACGAGTTGATCATCGGTGTCAGACCGCTATAGGACGTGATGGTGGCGAGGTTGTTGACACTGCACGACACGCGCAGCGAGCGTACTATGTTGCTCTTCACCGGCACGTTGTAGCCGACGGTTAGATACTCGAAGTTGAGGTAGTCGCCACGTTCGAGCCAATAGTCGGACACGTTCTGGTCGACGATGTTGCGTTCGGGCGCACCCTTCATCACGTTGTATATCGGGAACGACGACATGTTGTTGTAAGCCAATGCCGTACCGTTGAATATCTTGTGCCCGAAGGCTCCGTTCATCTGCAGCGACATATAGAAGTTCTTGTAGCGCAGCGATATGTTGGAGCCGAGCGTTGCCTTCGGCGTAGCCTGTCCGCAGATGCGTCGGTCGCCACCATCGCCGAAGTCGATGGTGCCGTTGCGGTCGAGGTCTTCTATTCTATACTTCATTGTGCCCTGCTCGTCCTTGTAGAGTCCTGTGCAATGGGGCAGATAGAACACACCCAAGGGTTGTCCTACTATCTGGTAGAGCACATGGTTGTTGTCGCCGCCGTTCTGTCCGGCTCCGTCTATGGAGCCAATGGCTGTAATGTTGGCAGCCGACATATTCATGCCGTTGTATTTGCCTGAGAGCGACAGCAGCTTATTCTTCTGGAACGAGAGGTTCATGCTCACGTTCAGGTCTATATCCTTTGTCTGCACCGGAGCTATAGAGAAACCGATCTCAAGACCCTGGTTTGACATAGCGCCAATGTTTGCCAACAGCTTGTCGTAGGCGAACGGCGGCACGGGCACGTCGTAGGAGTAGAGCATGTCGGTAGTCTTAGAATAGTAGTACTCGGCAGTAAGCATCAAGCGGTTGTGCCACAGTCCGATCTCGCCACCTATATTGAACGTCGACTTTGTCTCCCATTTCAAGTCGGGGTTGTTGTTACGTATGGTGCCGAGCGTCACGGTTGGCGTGTTATTGACGGGTACGATGCCCGTCTGCTGCACATTGTTCATTGTAGTATAGGCAGATATGCCGCCCAGATTGCCCGAGCGTCCGTAGCCTGAGCGCAGTTTCAGAGTGCTTATTCCGTCGAAACCGCTTAAGAAGTGCTCTTTCTTTACGTCCCATTCAGCCGAAACCGAGGGGAAGAAGCCCCACGTGTTGTTGTCGCCCACCATAGACGAACCGTCGCCACGCATAGTGAGCGTGAGCTTATACTTATTATATAATGTATAGGAGGCGTTTGCCATGACCGACGCCAGCGACTGGTCTTCGTAGATGCTGCCCGTAGCGCCATAGGGACGCGACGCAGTGGCTCCGATGTTGTCGTATCCGAACTCGTTTGTTGTTATGCCCTTGGCGCGTGTCCAGAATGCGGTGCGTTCCAGATAATGGTATTCTGTGGAGAGTCCGGCAGACAGCGAGTGGCTGCCCCATGTATGGGCATAGTCGAGCGAGACATTGCCGAGATACTCCTGTTTCTTGAACTCGCCGCGATATACGTTGCCCTGCGCCCACACCCATGTGGGGCAGAACTCAGAGTTCTCGTTTGAGGTGTACGAGTAGCTACCGAATGCCGACAGATTGAGCGAGGGCGCAAGCTTGTAGAGCAGTCGCATGTGGGTGTTGAAGTATATCTCCTTCTGGTCGCTACGTTCGGCAAGTACGGCAGAAGGCGGATTGATACGATATGCAGAACCGTTCTTTGTCCAGTTGCCGTTGGCATCGCGACCGGCAGGATAAGTAGGGTTCTGACAAGCAGCAGAGTAGAACAGCATCTGCGGGTCGAAGATGTCGTTGTTCTTGTACGTAGAGCCGAACACACCGAAGTCGCCGACGAGACGGTTGTCGAAAGCATGTTGCGTGACATCTATCTTTGCCACAAAATTGTTGTAGTCCTTGGTCTTTATGATGGTGTTATGGTCGATGTAGCCGAACGACGCACGATAGTTCGACTGTTCCGATCCGCCGCTGAAAGCCAGGTAATGGTTCTGGACGAAACCGATTCGGGTGATTACGTCGTAGAAGTTGTTTTTATATCCGCCATTGTTGGCATATATCCCGAGGCGTTTGGCTGTAGCGAGATACTCGTCAGCCGACAGCATGTCGAGTTTCTTTGACATGGCTTCCAGTCCGATGTTCGTCTCGTAGGATATCTGGAAGCCTTTGCCTGTGCCCCTCTTTGTCTTCACCTCGATAACGCCCGACGCACCACGCGAGCCATAGAGTGCGGTCTCTGCGGCATTCTTCAGCACCGAGAAACTCTCTATATCGGCAGGATAGATGGTGGAGAGCGTGGCGATGTCGCTTGTCACGCCGTCGATGATGACGAGAGGATCGTTGCCTCCGACTATAGACGTGGTGCCGCGCACTCGCACAGACGAGAGCTGCGCCATACGGTCCATGCCGTTCGACGTAACGTTAACACCGGCTGCATTGCCGTTCAACACGTCGAGCGCATTGTTTACGATACCTTTGTTCTGTATCTTCAGGTATGTGGGGATAGTGTCGCGCTGCACGTTCAGCTCCTGCACCTGAGCAGTGGCAGATGCAGGTATTTGCAGCGAGACGACCGACGCAACAAATACGTATTGGTGTAGTTTCTGGTGTATCTTCATCTGTTCATATTATATTTAGGTTCCATGCGAATTGTCTGGTTTTTATGCCGCTAAATTACAAATTATTCTGCAATTAAGCAAATAGTCACCGACTCTGTTATCGCTGCGAAACTTTTTATGTTAAACACAACGTAATGTTTTGCCAATCGGATAATAATGGGTAACTTTGCAGAAAATCTATAATACAACAAATCAATTTCTTAATTAAAAACAATGAAACAACTTTTACGTAACGTAAGCGCACTGATAGCTTTGCTTCTTGTCAGTGTGTTGGGCATTGTTGATGCTAAAGCGGAGACAATTACCCCCCCCAACCGGTAACGACGTATGCCTGTTGAGTTCGCTCGACCTGACTACTGTCACTTATTTCAACGACGATAATAAGAATAAGGTGTATGCCGACAAGGCTACGTTTGGTACACCGCTTATTATAGCCGGCAACACCTACACAACGGGTGTTGGCACACATGCTCCTTCAAAATTTGTGGTGAAGGTGAATGGTGCCAAAAGTTTTCACGCTATTTTCGGTATTGATGCAGCAGCGCCTACCCAGGCTAAGCACGGCATCGTTGACTATACCGTCACTACTTACAACAGCAGCAAGCAGGCTACGACTGTGAAGAGTGGCACTATCAATGTCAACGACGCTACCGGCACAACGATTGATGTTGACCTTACTGGCGCAGTGTATCTTATTCTCAACTTCGACAAGGGCGAAGAGGCATGGGGCGACCACGTGGATCTCGGCGACGCTTACTTCAAGTACGCTAGCACAGCTCCGCAGCTCATCAACGAGTCGGACATGTGGCAGGAAGGCTCTAACGTAGTGACTATCCCCGACGCTCCTTTGGGTCAGGAATACATCCGTCTGTCTTCTCTCGAAATAGAAAAGACCAAGTGCGGTTGGGAGAACCACACTCCGAAGAAGGACAAGAGCATCGACGGCAACAACATCACCATCGGTGGTAAGGTGTACGAGAGCGGAGTGGGCACACACGGACCGTCGCAGATTATCATCAAGCTCAACGGATCGGTAACCGACTTCTACACTGTGCTCGGCGTTGACGACGAGGTGGAGGAGGCAGGCAACTTCGATTATCATGTTTACGTAAAGGCTGAAGGTGGTGCTACAGAGGATGTAGCCAAGGGCACTATCAACCGCTTCTCGAACCAGTCGGTAGACATCCACGCTGACAACCTCAGCGGTTGGAAGTATCTCTATCTTGAGACTTCGAACGGCACTGATGGCACAAACACTTGCGACCACGTCGATTGGGCTAACGCATATCTCGTGTTCCAGGATCAGAACTCAACACGTCCGTGCATCGTGAGCGCAGAGGAGCTCACAACAAAGCTCGCTTGTGCTACAACCGTATTCTCGCAGCCTAACGTTCGCTTCATGCAGAAGGTTCGCTCTACCGTTACCGGTGCTCAGCTCTCTGTAAGCAATCTGCCTGCAGGTCTTACATGGAACGCAGCCCGCAATATCGTAGAGGGCGTAGTTGCTGAAGAAGGCGTATATACATATCAGATTAACGTCACAGTAGACGGCGAGACAACATCGGAGGACGTAACGCTCACCGTATCAAGCTCTCTACAGCACCCCGTTCCGTTCATGGGCTGGCTCTCTTGGAACTCGGTTCAGGGCAATATCTCACAGAAAATTATTGAGCAGGCTGTAGAACTCTTCCAGAACAAGGGTCTGTACGAGTGCGGTTGGAACCACATCATGATGGACGACCTCTGGCAGGGCACACGCAAGGCTGACGGCACACCGCAGCCTAACGCATCACGCTTCCCGAACGGTCTTAAGACTGTGGCTGACTATGTTCACCAGAACGGCATGAAGTTCGGTCTTTATACCGACGCTGCTGACAGAACATGTGCTGGCGCATTTGGTTCGTATGGCTACGAGACAATCGACGCCAAGACATACGCCGAGTGGGGCGTAGACGTTGTGAAGTGCGACTACTGCTATGCGCCGGACGACGTAGAGACAGCCAAGAAGCGCTACAAGGCTCTTGCTGACGCTTTCGCTGCTGCTGGCAACAACACTATGCTCTACATCTGCGAGTGGGGCGTGCGCGAACCGTGGAAATGGGGTGCTGAGGTAGGCGGACGCTGCTGGCGCATCTCGCAGGACGTACGCGACTGCTGGACGGGTTCTGGTAGCGGTGTAGGCGTTGTGCAGAGCATCGAGGCTATGAAGAACCTCTCTGCTTATCAGGGCGTGAACCGCTTTAACGATTCGGATATGCTTTGCACCGGTCTACACGCTACGGGCAAGTCGTCTAACGACCTCTGCGGTGGCACTGGCGCCGGTATGACCGACGACGAGTATGCTACACAGTTCGCTCTCTGGTGTATGTGGTCTTCGCCGATGGCTCTGTCGTTCGACCCGAGCAAGAACACCCTCACCGATGCCGACTTCAAGCTGCTGCGCAACAAGGAGCTTATCGCTCTCAACCAGGACCGCATGGGTCAGCAGGGCGACCTTATCTCTGAGGCTGACGACCTCGTTGTCTTCGCTAAGGACTGCGAGAACGGCGACGTGGCTCTCTCTGTAACCAATATGTCAAGTTCTGAGAAGCAGGCTACATTCGACTTCACAGCTATTCCGGCTCTCGACCCGACAAAGACTTACACCGTTCGCGACGTGATGGAGAACGCTGAGGCAGGCGAGGCTACGGGTACATTCACAACCGATGTACGCAAACACGCTACACGTGTGTTCCGTCTGGCTGAGAAGAAGGTGGTTGACGGCGTAGCTTCTACGTTTGCTGCAAAGGATTTCAGCATTGTTGCTGGCAAGAACTGCGTTAAGATCAGTATGCCGGAGACTGCAGGACTCGCAAAGCGCATCCTCGTGAGCGACTTTGAGGGACGCGTTGTTGGCGGACTCACCACTACTGCCGACAAGGCAAAGGTGGAACTCGCAAAGGGCACATATCTCGTTACTGTAGTATGCAACGCTCAGGCTACAACCGTGAAGGTGCAGATCTAATGCTACACGCATAGAATACCACTTATACATTTATATATAAACCGCCCGGATAGGACAGTCGGAAACGACGCCTATCCGGGCGGTTTTGCTATATGTAACTGTTTCGTAAATAGCTTGTCAAGGTTTTTAAACACAAAAAAGACCGGGCGACGTGACGATTCACGCGCTCGGTCCTTTCATTTTCTTATTGTTTCTATTCAAACACACTGCAAAGGTATAGAAAACTTTTGTAGCCTTCCAAATAAATCCACAGAACGAACCGAAACATTCAGCAAATTTATAGTTTTATTCAGCGAATAAGTATCGATTTGTAACAAAACTGAATATTATTGCAACAACTTACGCTCAAACCGATTATTCTTTATAATTTTGCAGACTAATATAGGAGGGTATGGCATCTTGCCATACCCACGCAGCCTTTAAGCTGTCATTATATAGCAGTGCGAGGGTGCGTGGGTAGGGCAAGATGTACTACCCTCCTAATACTAAAGAAGGGTGCGTGGGTAGGGCAAGATGCCCTACCCTCCTAATAAAACAAAGATGAACAATAAGGAATATATAGAGAGGGGTCGCTTTGCACCGTCGCCGACGGGACGTATGCATCTGGGCAATGTGTTCAGTGCGTTGCTGTCGTGGCTTTCGATAAAGGCGCAGGGTGGCAAATGGGTGCTGCGTATTGAGGATATTGATCCGCAGCGTTCGCGTATGGAGTATGCCGACTTGATTATGGGCGACCTCGAATGGCTCGGACTGACGTGGGACGAGGGTCCGTTCTATCAGAGCGAGCGTGGCGAGATATATGAGGCGGAGCTGCAGAAACTGACGGCTCGCGGTTTGACGTATCCGTGCTACTGCACGCGTGCGGACATATTGGCTACGCAGGCTCCGCACGAGAGCGACGGGCGCGTGGTGTATAAGGGTACGTGCCGCAACTTGAAAACGGCAGGGATGCCATACACTACTGCTGATTGCGTGGGTATGGCAGGGATGCCATACCCTCCTAAGGCGGCTATACGTATGCGTGTGCCGGAGGAGGGCGAGGGCATCGTGTCGTTCGTCGACGGACACTACGGCGAGCAGACCGTAGACCTGACGACGCAATGCGGCGACTTCATCGTGCGACGCAAGGACGGGGCGTGGGCTTACCAGCTGGCGGTGGTGGTGGACGATGCGCTGATGGGCATCACGGAAGTAGTGCGCGGTCGCGACTTGCTGCTCTCGTCGCCGCAACAGATTTATCTGGCAAAGGAATTGGGATTTGCTCCGCCGCGCTTCACTCATCTGCCGCTGCTCTGCAACACCGAGGGGCAGAGACTGTCGAAGCGCGACCGCAGTCTCGACATGGAGGCTTTACGATCGCGCTTCGAAGCAGAGGATATTATAGGCTTGTTGGCTTATAAAGCAGGACTGCAGGAGTCGCCCAATAGGGTGACGGCTGAAGAACTGGTGGCTGGGTTCGATTGGAGCAATATCGGCATAGCCGATATTGCGTTTTGAATTGTGAGTTTTGAGTTTTGAATTGTTGCCTACGGCAATTTTGAGTTTTGAGTTTTGAATTTTGAATTATGTGCTTTGCGCATTTTGAATTTATGAATTATGAGTTGAGATTTATGAATTATGAGTTGAGATTTGTAAGTGGCGAATTCTTAATTCAAAATTGAACAACTCAAAATCGGCGCAGCCGATAATTCAAAACTCAAAACTCAAAACTCAAAATTGCGACAGCTGTCGCAATAATTCAAAACTCAAAATTCAAAATTCAAAACTCTTAAAGCTTAACCTTAACAATCAACTTGCGAATCTTTCCCTCGCCAATCACCGGTGCGTGTGGGTCTTCGGGCCACACGATGAGGAACTCGCCCGGATGCATCTTCACGTAAGCGGAAGCCGTCTCGGCATAGAGAGCGCAGTCGGCTTCGGCATCGTAGGGCTTTGTCTCGTTCGTGCAGTCCTCGATAGCTTTCCAGCCGATGGTCTCCTCGCCTTCGAGGAGGATGTGGATATCGATATACTGATGGTGCACCTCAAGCACCTGCCTCTCGGCTGACACGCACTCGGGGTTTACGTTGTTGATGAAGAGCTCGTCGCCCTGCAGCTCTATGCGTCCGCAAGGAGTATTGAGCAGGTCGTGCGACTTCACGTAGTCGAACACGGTCTTGAACAACGGGTGTAGCGACTCGATACGGTCGCTGTGCTGAAGATTTGAAAGTACCATATTTTTTAGTTGTTAAACAATATTATGCTCGGTTGGTGTTGTTCTTAGGGACACATTGAGGGCTTAGGGCTGCGTGGGTATGGCAGGGATGCCATACCCTCCTAAGCGGAGACAAGTGCACCCCCTAAAGTTTGTTGATATCAACCGACACGCCAACCTGGAATGTTATGCCGTCGGTGAGCGGAGCGTTGAGGTAGTAGTGCTTCGGACGATAGTTGAAGAGGTTGTCAAGGGCGGTGGTTATGCTCACCGCCTTGCCTACACGCTGCGTGAGCGAGAGTTTCCAGAGGGTGTAGGCAGGATACTTCACACGCACCGTGCCCTCGGTCACGTCGTAGTAGTTCTTGAACTCTACGTTCTCCGTACCCGAAAGCAAGCGTCCGTTGAGCGAAGCATATATGCCGTAGCGCTTCGTGAACTGATGGTCGTAGTCGACGTTGGCGTTCAGAGCATGGGCTCGTGCCGGTATGTACTGGTTGTTTATGGTGTTGCCATCCTTGTCCTTCGGCAGGCGCTCCTTGGTGTGAGCGTAGCTGAGTCGTGCCGAGATGCCGTTCTGCCAGCGTGCCTGCATGCTAACGTCTGCGCCGAACACTCTGTAGTTGGCGAGGTTGGTATAGGGCAGATACGGCAGCTTGTCTTCTATCGACTTGAAATAGGGCGCCGATGTAGAGATCTTGTTTATTACATTATTGTAATATGCCGACACGGCAAGGCTGCAGTTGGCGCGTGAGTATTCGGCAGAGAGCGTAAAGTTGTGGCTCTTTTCGGCTTTCAGATGCTCGTTGCCCTCGACAATCCAGATGCCAGCCATGTCGAAGTTATAGTAGCGTTCCTTCAGCGACGGCGCACGGAAGCCCATGCCGTAACCTGCACGCAACACGAGACGGTGGTTGGGCTTATAGCGGAGGTTGAGCTTTGGCGTAAGCTGCGAGTTCGACTGATCGGAGAAATAGTCGTAGCGCACAGCAGCCACGGCTTCGAGTTTGTCGGTGATATTCCAGTCGTACTGCGCGAACACGTCGTAGCAGTCCTGCTCGCGTGCTGCGCCGGCGAGATAAGTGTTAAAGAGATAGTCGTGCATATAGTCGGCACCGGCGGTGAGCGTTGCTGTCTCGCCGAATGAGTGGTTGTAGAGCAGGCGGAACGTGTTCTGCACGTTGCTGTAGTCGCGTATGTCGAGGTGGCGCAACTGCTGATAGTCCGACTTGTCGTACTGGTCGAAAGCGTAGCTCGCCTGCAGGTTGTCGTCCTTGGTAATCAGCCAGTCGAGACGCAAGCCGCCAGAGAAGTCACGATAGCGTTCGGGCAGGTTCACGGTGCGCGTTGTCTCGCGGAAGAAGTAGCCGGCACGTGCGCCGATGCTCAGTCGGTCGGAGGGTCGCCATGTCAGCTTGTCCTTGAAGTCGACGGTGCGCTCTCCGTAGATGGTGGAGATGACACGTGTCACGGGGTAGGCGGCACTCGTCACGTTGTAGTTATCCTTGTTGTGATAGTTGGCAGAGAGGGCGTTGCTCCAGTGCTTTGAGCGGAGTGCGAACACGCCGCCGTAGCGCTGGTCGTTGTGCTTGGCGTAGCGTGCGTTCACGTTCAGCGTCCACGGCTCGGTGGCGTTCTTCGTGATGATGTTCACCACGCCGCCCGCAGCACTGCTGCCGTACAACGCTGACGACGCACCCTTCACAATCTCGATACGCTCTACGCCAGCCATAAGCAGACGCGAGAAGTCGACATCGTCCATCGACTCGCCTGCGAGACGCTCGCCGTCTACGAGGAAGAGGATGCCCTGTCCGCCGAATCCGGCGAAGTTGAGGTGGGTCTGCTGGTTCATCGAGTAGGAGAACTCCACGCCGGGCAACTCCTGCTGCAGAAGGTCCTGCACGTTCGTGGCATCGGTGCGGGCAATGTCGCGCGACGTGATGACGCGTGTCTGTATCGGTGTGTCCTTCAGGAACTTCGGTGTGCGTGTGCCAGTCACCACCACTTCCTCCAGTTCGTAATGGCGAAAGATGGAGTCGAGCTGCGCGTCTTCGAATTCTTGCTCCGGCAAGCTGCCAAGCCGTTCTGGGTCTGCCTGCGCCATCGCTGCTTGCGATGTTGCGAAGAGAGCGAGCGGAAGGAATATTTTCTTTATCATTTATCTTATTGTATTTGTAATTATAGGAGGGTATGGCATCTTGCCATACCCACGCAGTCTTGTGAGTTTCCCACAGATTTCACAGACGGTGGAATGCGTTTTTTCTCCCACAGATTTCACAGATTTACACAGATGGCGGGATGCATTTGTTCTCCCACGGATGTCACAGATCAGCACAGATGTCAGGGCGCGTTGTTATCCCACGGAATTCGCAGAATTCACAGAAGCTGGTTGCGTATGTGCAAATCTCAACATCTCAACATCTCAACATCTCACCACCCTAACATCTCAACATCTCAACATCTCACCACCCCAACACCTCACCACCCTAATACGGATACTTATAGTTAATGGTCAGGAAGCACTTTTTGCCTTCGGGCGATATGTAGTTGGCGAGCTGCAGAGCGGCATAGGTGCCGTCGGCAAGTCGCAGGATGAAGACATTCTTGTAGTGGATGTAGTCGGGCGGCACATTGAACTTGAACTCAAGCCACGACGAGAGCACCTTATTAATATTGATGCCCTGCGACGGCACGAGACTAAGCAGCATCTGCTCCTGACTGCTCCACACTTCGTTCTCGCTCCACTCGTCGGCGGTGAACTCCTTGTTAGCGAATTCGGCACTCGACTCGGGGAGTTGGTCTAAGGAGGTGTACTGCGTCTCGTAGACAGCACCACCGTTTGTGCGCACGTTGTTGCGGTGCACGGCGAAGTTCCACTCCTCGGGGTCTTGCTGAGCGTCGGTCTTGGTGAGCTGGCGAAACTCGTTGTTCTGTATGCCTTCGCCCCACACGTCGAACCAGTACAGATACTGCCCCGAACGTCCGTCCCACTCGCTGCCTTCGCTGAGCGCAAACGGGATAGGGCGCTTCTCGAACTCGCTCTGAGCCTTAAGCAGAGCGTCCTCGTCGCCCTCCTCTGCAAGTCGCTGCAGGCGTGGCAGAGAGACATAATACCAGTCGGTCCAACTCGTAGCGTCGATAACAAGCTGTCCCTTCGCCGGCACAACCGGCTTCGGCTGGTCGTATATATCATCAAAAATGCCGTTGCAGGCTGTGAGCATGTGTATGCTCACAGTTGCAACAGCAAGTAAAATGGCTTTTTTAATCATTATACTATTTTCTCAAATACTTCTTACCGTTGACAATAACAATGCCTTTATAGTTGTTGTCCACACGCTGGCCTGCAAGGTTGTACTGAGCAGCCGGTGTGGTGGTGATGTGCTGATGTGGCGTTGTGGTGATGTCGTTTATTGAGGTCGTCGCACCGCTGAACACCGACACGATGCCGAATGGCATTGCGCCCATCTGGAAGGTGTTTACGATAGAGTTGACGTTGCTGCCTTCGTACTTCACGAGGATGTTGTTAGCCTTCTCCTTAGCGAACTCGTAGTCCTTGTCCATTGCTGTCGCGCCGTTCTTCACGGCTTTGAAGTGGAACGAGAGTCCGTCGTTCTTATAGTCGCGGTAGTAGCCGCCCTGCGCCTCATCGTAAACGAGTCCCTTCACGGTGTATGTGCCGAGTGTGAGGTCGCCCATGACGGTGTTTGCGAGCGAATAGGAAGGAACAGTAACGTCGAGCTTGTCTGTTCCGCCGTCCTTGTATCGGCGCAGCTCGTATGTTACGTTGTCGTTGTTGTATGTGAACTGTCCGCCTACTGTAACAGTGATGGGGTTAGACACCGCCTTTACGTAGTAGCCTTTCACGGTGTATGTCATAGACATCGGCATGTTGCCGTACTGGAACACAACAGTAAGCGAGAGCGAGTTGTCAGCCATGTTGTATGTGCCCGAAAGCGATGTGCCGGTGATGTTCTTCTCGGCTCCGTCCACTTTCACCTTTGTGCTGAAAGCCTGGTCGGCGAATGTCACAACGTGGTTCTCGCCCAACGTGAATTTAGCACCGCTGATGGTGAACGATGGTATTGTCTTCATACCCTTCATGGCAGGCAGAGTGATGTTGCCCGACTCCATGCCGTTCATTGCGAACAAGATTGTATCACTGGGGTTATCGTTGCTCATTGTTGAGACTGTCATATTCGATGCACCAACGAACTTCATCGGTCCGTGCATTTGTGCCATGATTGTTGTTGCTGTGAGAACAGCGAACAAGAGAGTAAAAATTCTTTTCATAAAAAGAGTTGTTGTTATTTTTGATTTTTAATATTATTATATATTGTCTTTTACTATTGCTGTATATTATATAATGTATAAACTATGCCAATAACTTCGCGTCAGCCTCAGCATCCTTCACGTTATACATCCAGCAGCCCACGATGAGCACTACGAAGATGGCGAGCACTGCGCTCATCTCCACCACATGATTCATCGGGTCGACCCATATCTCCTTGAAGAGTCCGTTGCGTGCGATAACCTCTACGAAGGTCCAGAACACGATAACCGTGGCGTAAGCCATGCGCAGGTTGCGTCCCCACTGCTTTATATAGAGTTGCTTCTTGAACATCAGCACCGAACCGAAGAGGCAGATGGCTGCAATGGCGTAGGTCACGGGGTGATGGTCGCCGAGGAATACGGGGTCGTAGCAGAACATGAGCAGCATGTAGAGTCCCCACATCATGATGTTCCACTCCATGAACATCACTATGCTCGGATGATACGCCATAGGTCGCAACTCCACCTTTTCGTTTATTCCGCAATGCCGCTGTACCCAGCGGATGAACAGACAGCCGGTGCGAGTGCAGAAGGTGTACATCACTACGAACATCATCCACATGCCGAACGTGGCGGGCATGATGAGATATTCTGGACGCGAGCCGCGCAGCTCTTTAAGTTCGGCACGTGAGAAATCTTCGAGCGGTGTGCCGTTGATTGTGAACGTATGGTTGACACCAACACCGTTGACGTATTCCGTAACAGTCTGCACAACGCCGTTGCCCACAAGGTCGCAGTGAACACCGAAGCGCTGAGCGAAGTAAGCGAAAAGAAACTCCACCCAACCGGTCCAAAAGAGCAAGGCTCCGGTGAGTCCGAAGCAGGTCTGGCGTGTGTCGCCCTTCACGAACACACCGGCTATGGTGATTACGAGTCCTACGAAGCCCATCAAGAACGCCGAATAGTGAAGCGTTGTCGGCTCAAGGAAGTGCTCCATGAGAATCATAAGAGCGTGCCCTAACGGCATCATAAGAAGTACTATAAGCAACGACCCGATGGTCTTGCCAAGATATTTCTTTTTCATTGTCGTTGAGTATTTTTATTTTACGGTTGCAAAATTAAGCATAATCAGCGAATTATGAAATACCTATTTTTAATGATTTTGCCTAACAGACTGTAAAATACGTAAAAAAACGCCACGCAGGAAGAAGTTGTTTTAATGATTTTCTATAACTTTGCACTCATCAAGAACGATGCAACACATATACAATACGATGTGTTACGTATATTATTAATTATAATAAAGTGAAAGACATGAAAAAGATTAGAGCAGCCGTAGTGGGATACGGCAACATCGGACATTATGCGATTCAGGCGCTTGAGGCTGCCGACGACTTTGAGATTGCAGGTGTGGTGCGCCGTCACGGTGCCGAGAACAAGCCTGCCGAACTGGCACAGTACGAGGTTGTGAAGGACATCCGCGAGCTGAAGGACGTGGACGTGGCTATCCTGGCTACACCGACACGCTCGTGCGAGGAGTACGCAAAGCAGATCTCAGCACTCGGTATCAACACCGTAGACAGCTTCGACATACATACTTCTATCGTCGACTACCGTCGCACTCTCTCTGAGGAGTGCAAGAAGAACGGTACGGTGAGCATCATCGCTGCTGGTTGGGACCCGGGTTCCGACTCTATCGTGCGCACTCTGATGCAGAGCCTCGCACCAAAGGGCCTCAGCTACACCAACTTCGGACCCGGCATGTCGATGGGCCACAGCGTATGCGTGCGCTCTAAGGAGGGCGTAAAGGATGCTCTGTCTATGACCATACCGAAGGGCGAGGGTTTGCACCGCCGCATGGTGTACGTAGAACTCGAGGAGGGAGCGAAGCTCGAAGACGTTACGGCGGCTATCAAGGCAGACCCCTACTTCTCTAACGACGAGACTCACGTGTTCGCCGTACCATCAGTTGATGCCGTGCGCGACATGGGTCACGGCGTACATCTCACACGCAAGGGCGTGAGCGGCAAGACACAGAACCAGCGCATGGAGTTCACCATGAGCATCAACAACCCTGCACTCACCGGTCAGGTGCTCGTCAACGTGGCTCGCGCTACAATGCGCCAGCAGCCGGGCTGCTACACCATGGTCGAAATTCCGGTTATCGACATGCTCGCCGGCGAGCGTGAGGACCTCATCGCTCACCTCGTATAGACGCAATGCAGAACAAACGCGTACTGATTGCCCACCTCGCCATTCTCTCCGCCTGCGCCATCTGGGGTCTCATGGCTCCCATCGGCAAGGACGCGATGCTCAGCGGGGTGGACAATCTGAATATGGTCTATCTGCGTGCCTTGGGCGGAGCGGTGTTCTTCTGGATAACATCGCTCTTCACCAAGCACGAGCATGTGCCGCTTAAGGACATCTTCGTGCTCTGCGGAGCCGGCGTGTTCGGACTCGTGTGCAACCAGTGTTGCTTCACCATCGGTCTGAGCATCACCACCCCGTCCAACGCCGCCATCGTAACCACATCGCTGCCTATCTTCGCAATGATATTCGCAGCGCTCATTCTGAAGGAACCCATCACGGGGCGCAAGGCGTTAGGCGTGGGCGTAGGCTGCTCGGGTGCCGTCATCCTGATAGCCAGCACCGCCGTAGCCAACGACTCGCGCATCGGCGACATACGTGGCGACCTGCTGTGCGTGGCTGCACAGATGTCGTTCGCGCTCTACCTCTCGCTCTATCGCAGCATTCTGAAACGCTACAGTCCGATAACCATGAGCAAGTGGATGTTCACGTGGGCTACGCTGCTGCTCACGCCGTTCCTCGGCTCGCACGCCGCGTCTACCGACTGGCAGGCTGTCAGCCTCAAGACATGGCTCGAAACAGGCTTCGTGGTATTCTTCGGCACCTACATCGCCTACCTGTGTATGCAGACGGCGCAACGCACGCTGCGCCCCACCGTGGTGAGCATCTACAACTATATGCAGCCCGTGGTGGCGGTATCGGTGAGCATAGCCTGCGGCATGTGCCTCTTCACGTGGAAGCAAGCCGTGGCTGTAGTGCTCGTCTTCAGTGGCGTATGGCTCGTAATCAAGTCAAAATCGCGAAGGGATATGGAGTTGAAGCAAAGCTAAAACCATCCGCGTCGGTCGATACGGACATCTGCGTCGACCGATACGGACATCTGCGTCGACCGATACAGACATCTGCGCCGACCGATACGGACATCCGCGCCGACCGATACGGACATCTGCGCCGACCGATACGAGCATCTGCGCCGACCGATACGGACAATTGCACCAAATCAATTTTCTGATTTACTCGCCCCCTCTATATCCCTCGTCTCCTCCTTTGCTTCAGTTATCGCCATTTTGATGACCATGCCAATAAAACCAACGACAGCTAATCCTATTACTCCTAAAATTATTTCCCACCACATTACTTTTCTAATTTTAAGATGTTTATGATGTTCTGTGTATTCACAAATAATGAGCCTATCACTTGAATTTCGCACCGATAAACTGCGGTACCTTCCACAGCATCTTCTCCAACTTTGTCAATGTAGGATTCATGCCGTGCGACTGATACATTCTGATATCCTCCTTCCACATCTGCTTCCTTCGAGCGGAGTCCGTACTCAGTCCGCCCATACGCATCTTCACGATATATTCATGCAGATAAGTGACGCTCAACTCGCCGCCAAGCAGATAGCGGAAGAGAAAGTCCGAGTCGGCGGCTATCTTATAGCTCTCGTTATACAGTCCCTTACGCTCGATGGCGCTGCGCTTGATATAGCAAGTGGGATGGAGCGGCAACCAACCGTGACGAACTTTCCACAGACGATAGTCGCCACCAATCCAGTTGCGCACCACCTTATCCGTGTTCTCGGCATTCACAAACAATCCGTCACCATACAAAAAATCGGCATGAGTTTCCTCAAACCGCTTCACAATATTGGATACAGTCTGAGGAGAATACAGAAAGTCGTCCGAATGTACCAGACCGATGACATCGCCAGTAGCAGCCCTAATGCCCTTGTTGATAGCCTCGTACATGCCATGGTCAGGCTCAGAGATTATCTTACTTATCCTGTCCTTATACTCATTGATAATTGAGAGCGAAGCATCCTTAGAAGCACCATCCACCACGATATACTCAATGTCAGGATAATCCTGCGCCAACACACTCTCTATACAACCGCGAATAGTCTTCTCACGGTTGTAGCAACTTGTTATTATTGTTACTTTCATAAACCATTTCGATAAAGTGTCTATGTATATAAAAAATTAGAGATGATTTTTATGAGTAATGGCTCTGTAACCTTTCATCCAAGGCCAAGCCAACATTTCCATAGGATTGATAGGGAAAAAGCGAATAAGATTATACAAGAACAAGCCATAGTAACGTAAGAGATATGCCTTACCTGTTCCTAAACTCATAGAATGCCCAAAATTACCGCATTTTTCCACCCACGATAATAACCTTTCCGACATCTTTCTGACATCTACTGCGTTAATATCAAGATTCCTCTCGGTGAAGATTTGGCCATCCATTCCTAAATATTTTACATTGATATGTGCTAAAATCAAGAACATCTGCTTTAGGTGTAACTGGTCAAGATAGTCAAGCAATCGTTCCCAATCAAGAGATGAGACTTTGTCAGTCAACACTACTTGCCAGTCGATAATCTGCCTAAGCCCTAATCCCGCTGTGATTACATGATTGAAAGCATGAGTTGTAAGAAGAAGCATATTTAGTTCATTGGGAAGGACGTGTACTTCATATCCGCCAATATTTACAAATGTATTATTTTGAGAGGAATCAAATTCATCGGCAGTTATCCGTTTCAATCGCTCATAATATGGTATATATTGTAGTTTCTGAATTGCAAAATGTACCTCTACCACAAGTTTTCCTTTACGATAAGTAGAATGAAGCATAGTCTTATCTGTCAGTTCACAGCCCCATTTTACTAACAATTCATTTGCACGTTCAAAATCATGTGGCACAACATATACATCTATATCACCAGACCTCCGATGTAATGGATGCGGATAAAAAGCCGCACATGTCTGCCCCTTCATAATAGCATACCTAATCTTATTATCATCTAACTTACGGGCCAAGGTTTCAACTTGTATATCCATCCATTGATTATACTTTTCTAAAGTCATAAGACTTCCAACTCGCTTAAGTCTTAGGTTGTCATCGTTAGGAAGCAACAATCCGCTTAAGTCAAACAGCATTCCATCAACAGCTTGCTTTCTTGCAACCTCAAAAAGTTTTTCAAAATATACATCGTCTTGAAGCTGTTGTCCATGCAACACGCATTTGAGCGCAGACAAAAGTTCTAAGAACTCATTACTTAGTTTCATTTTCAACGCCGTATTCAACATTAAGGCAATCATTATACACATTGATCATTTCCTGTGCCATAACATTTGCCGAGTATTTTTCCTCTATCAGTATTCTTCCATTACGTCCCATTTCCTCCAACTTTTCTGTAGAAAGGGATAAAAAAATCCGAAGCGTCTCCACCAGCGGCTCCGTGCCAATCTCGATCCATGCACCAGCCTCAGAACTGTTAAGGTCACTCCATGGCGTTCCCATGGTAGTGATGACAGGCGTGCCAGAGGCCAGCGATTCAGCGATTGCCAGACCGAAGTTTTCAGAGTGGGTAGGCAGCACAAAGAAGTCGGATGTCTGGAACAGCCGCCATTTCTCATCCCCATACACGCCCCCAATGAGCTGCACGATGTCTTGCAGCCCACGGTCACAGATCATCCTCTTCATAGCCTCCACATAGTCGGCGTCGCCCTCACCAGCCACAAGAATCTTATACCCATGAAGCTCATTGCGAAGCACGTCAGCCGCCTCTACAAGGAAGTTGATACCCTTCTTCACATGCACGCGCGAGAGAAACAGAATCTGTCGCGACTTCTTCCACGACCTCTTCATCTCAATGCTCTCCGCATCAATGCCCAATCGCACCACCTTGATGTTAGAGTTATATCCCAACTTCAACAGATTATCGCGTTCGCTCTCCGCCGTAGCCTGAACACAGTCAGCCCTTTGCACCGCCGCCTTCTGATACAGCCACAGCGCAGGCACCTTCCGCGTCCAGTAGTGTCGCTTTATGATCCAAGGCTCCAGCATGCCATGCGGCGTCAGTACCACCTTATATCCCTGCTTCTGGGCCAACCGTTGAATCATGGCACAGTCAGGTGTCCAACAACAATTCACATGCACGATGTCAGGTCTCACGCTGTCCAACAAATCCACAACCGCCTTTTTCCACACGCCAGAGAACGGTCGGTAGCGAGGAATGTCATGCACCTTACAGTTCTCCATTGGCAATGGATTCTCCGAAGCATGCGTCATGATATGCACCTCGGCCATCGTGCCTAACGGTTTCGCCAGCACCTGCATATAAGTAGATATACCGCCCGCCATGCGGTCGATACTTGGTATGTAGTGAATGATTTTCATACTATTCATCGTTTAATTTTACGCTCCCTAATCCTGACAGCAGGATTCCCTTGATACATGCCGTTCTCCTCCATGTCCTTTGTTGCGATGCTGCCCACCGTAAGTATAGCGTTGCGATGAACCGTAACACCGGGACATACAACCGTCTTGGCTCCAATCCATACACCGTCTTCAACATGTATCGCAGCGTTCCTATATGGCATAGAAGATATGGTGTAGTCATGGTTGCCAGTAAGGAGCAGCGCCCCTTGCGAAATGCACACGTTGTTGCCAATCACCACCTTGTCGAGGTTATCAATCCAGCAAGCCTCACCGAGCCAACAGTAGTCGCCAATGGTAAGGTTCCATGGCGATTTGATGATAACATTATTCTTTATCACCAACCCATTACCAATCTTAGCCCCAAACACCCGAAGCAGCGCAACCTTTATCCCCATAAACGGGTTCCAGGAGGCGCGAACAAGCAAGGCGTTGACAAAATACCATAATGTGGTCTTTATAAAACCAGCTCCTTTATTAAAATCGGAACCGTCGAAGGAAGCTAAACAAACTTTTTTTTCATCAGTTTCTTTCATTGACAAGTAGGAAGATTTGTTTGGTTCATTTATTATTATTATCACTTAAGATTTCTTTCAACCTCTTTCAATTCCTCCGGTGTATCAATCTCATAAATACCATCAATCTCCCTTACACGAATGTCCAACGTCGGGTAAATATCAAGAACCATGTTGTCCCAATAAAGATTGGAATAATCCTTAGTTGCATACACATCCTCCATGTGAGAAATAATCTTCTGGCAATCCTCTTTTTTCCAATATGAAATGCCGCTCATCAGGAAGCCGTCGCCAGCACCGATGTTGATTTTCACAAGGCGGTTGCTTTCATCCACTTCCAACCCCCATTCATTGTCATATTTCTTTTTACGCGCAAAATATGTTGATTGGGAAACGTCTGAAAGGAGAACGTTTTTATCCATAAACACATCACCCTCCAAGACGTATGTGTCATGGAAACGTTCTTTCACAATATAGAGAGAATTGATGTTATTGCAAGTGTCGTATCTGTCATTAAAGACAATGTCGACACCATACTTATCTTTCAGATAATGCAAAGCTTCTGCTTTATAGCCAGAAATCAGAGTGATGTCATCAATTCCCTTTTCTTTCAAGAACTGGACCTGTCGTTCCACCATCGGAACACCATTCACCGCCACCAGACACTTCGGGCGGTCGTTTGTCAAAGGACGCAGGCGTGTTCCCATGCCTGCTGCCAATATAATTGCATTCATTTTCAGATTATTTTTTCTTACGCGAAACCAAAGTTGCTACTGCCACACCTGTAACGACCAAGATAGAACCTACAATGATGTTGACAGATAACGTGCTGCCAATGATGATGAAGGTAAACACCACAGCCCAGAACGAATAGGTTACATTCAGGCAGAGAGCCTTTGCAGCACCTATCAGGTCAATGGCTGTATACCAGCAGAAGAAGGATATCATACCGATCAGTGCCGTAAAGAACAGAATCATCCAGCAAGCTGTATCCGAGAACACTGCACTTGTACCCATCACCATATTTCCATATCCACCCACCATGATAGGTGCAACCAATAAGATGTAGACTACACCAGAAGTCAATTCCCTGATAAGCAAAGCCATCTGTGGGTCCACATTGCCAGCCTTCATACCATAGCCGCAGACCACACCTTCAGTAGCCCAACCGATAGCAGCAACTGCTGCCAGCATAATACCACCGACAATGTTGACATCTGTATCACCAGCTGGTGTATAACCGATATAGATAATACCCATAATACAGATCAGCAATCCGAGCCACCCGCGAAGACGCACTTTCTCTTTCAGTATAACCATCGCCATAGCCGAACCTAAAAGAGGGTAACAAGCCGTCACCGTAGCGGTCAAAGCAGCACCACCCTTGGCAATTGCCAACATATAGAACGTCATGGCGAGAGGGCCGCCAAACAAAGCGCCCAAAGCACAGAACAATCCGTCTTTTGATTTAAATGCTGACCACAGTTCTTTCAGGCGGCCTTTACATCCCATGATTATCAGCATCCATAAAGCTGCAAAGGCATCATGGAGCATGCTACATATAAATGTTCCGCCAATAAGAAGGACGGGATTCTCAACAAAAGGAGTCATTGCCATAGCCACACCAATCAAAACGGTGTCCAGACCCCATGTCATACCCGAGAGTACACCCGTAGTATAACCTTTGCGCATCAACGCAGACGTGTTTGCTTTCATTATAAGTCTATTTTCTTTAAGTTTTCTATTGCACGATTGTATCTGTCTCTTCCGTATGTACCAAAGTCGTCACCTTGTGCTTCCTTGATAACCGTCCATACAGCCCAAAGATAATCCATAAGAATCTGATATACGAAGATTTTCCTTCTTGCATTTTCAGGTTCCTTGCCATTGAAATAATGGTTTAGGAAATAGTCTTGGCTCTCGTCTGTAAAATTGTTCTCAAGGAACAAAGCGGCAATGTCCCACATAGGGTCATTCATGCCAGAATATTCCCAATCAATAAGATAAATGGTACCATCCTCTGCTTTAAGGAAATTCTCTGCCACCAAGTCGTTATGACAAGGCTTAACCGACACGCCGAGTTGGTTAAGGTAATCTTCAAGTTTGAAGACCTTCTCCCTTACTGGCTCATAGCCGTCATACATGGTGCCGTGACATTGCTCCAACAGGTGTTCATAGTTCAGAATCTCGTTAAAGACATTAAACTCGTTGCCGAAGCGCACATGTGAATGATGCAACGTGTGGAAGATGTCAGCAATCTTCTTCATGTTTGAAGGTCGCTGTATTGTCGCTCCGTTCAGCGTCTCTGCATTCTTTACATAATCAGCCAGTTTGATGCCGTTCTTGGCATTGAAATATCTCACAGGAGGATTAATGCCCATCTTACATGCTTGCATAGAGTTTTGTTCCTCGTTGCTACGCACCACCATGCCGTCAGAACCATTGCCAGGCACACGAAGCACATACTCTTGTTTTCCTTTTGTCACCTTGAAGTTCTTGTTAGACATGCCACCGATCTGTGTTATCCTAACCTCATCTTCAATCTGCTCATTCGGGAATATTGCATTCAAGTATGAAATCAAGTTCTCATAGTCAAACGGATCCTCTTTGCGCCGCAGCCTGGGGTAGATATAGTTGCACAACTTTGTAAAATCCTCCTCACAGTCAACATCTCCCCATATAAGGTTTGTGAAACGTATGTAAGGACGGTCAAGCACATCGGTTGAATCAAGCAACAGATATTCATAGTTGAGGTAAGGGTTATTGCTGCACTTCCATCTCTGCATCATTCTGTCAAACGTATGTTTGGCTATTTTGACAATACCCAACAGCTCACCCTCAAAATTGCATATCTGATGACGGTCCTTGCTTACCTTTGTGATATATCCCTTCTTGGTTTCTACAAAGGCTTCGTCTCCGTTGCCCGATTCTTCTGTTATGGCAAAACAGTTTTCATTGTCAGTCTCTGACAAGGCTTTCAGAACCTTATATTCATAGAAGGTATCTCCTTCAACTAACAAAAAATCATCTTGAATATAAGGAGCGGCACATGCCAAAGATCCCATGGACGAAGTAAACTTATAGTCAGGATTCAAGACGAGATGAACATGATCAGAAGCGTATTTCTGGTATAATTGAGCTTGCCCCCCCCACTATGAGATAGATATCAGAAAAATCAAGAGCTGTCAATGCCTCAATGGTTCTGCCCATAAGGCAGATGTCCTCATGATAAGCTTTCAACGGATAAGGGACAGAGGTGCCCTTGTCTTGTCTTGCAGATAAAATTACGGCTGTTTTCATTAGATTCCAAAATAAAGAGACATTGTAAAAAACGACTTGTTCTTGTATGGATTCAAGATGTAGCTGGCACTTACAGGAAGCTTATAGTTACCAAATTTAAATGCTGTACTATACTTGGCATTAATGTTTACCACATTGAAGCCGCTCTCACAACCAGTATAGAAACCCTTGTTCAGGTTAGCTCCCACACACACAGCCATACTGTTGTTGTCATTAAACGAATGGGTATAACCCACTTCTGCATAAGAAGAATACATCTGTTTGCCATCAGCATTTTTGTCTGCACCGAAGATGTAGGTAGAGAGAGTTACCCACAAAGGAATTTTAGATCCAGTCCATGTGGCATACGCCTCCACCCAGTGGCCAGTGCTTCGATTGCTCAACTTAAAATAGCCATCTTTCTCACCTACAGCAGAAGGATAGTAATAGTCGGATACACCCACCGTAAACTCGCTTGCGGTATAAGAAATACCCAAGTCGACCTCTTGATGACTACCATTAAAAGCGTAAGCTCCCATAGCAAAGGCATTGAAGCCTTTATAGCCATAGCCTATCATTGGGAACACCGTTGGGGCGGTACCATATTCTATGCCACGCCACATATACTTGGTGCTTAACTCTAAAGAAGCAGAGAAAGGCGATTTCGCCTTTATGCTGTCATTTGCAAACAAGCAAGAACATAAGCCTGTTAGAAAGGCTATTATAACTAATCTTTTCATTTCCAATAAGCTATAAAATGATGATGACTAACTTGTTTTTCTACAGGAGGCAATTTCATATAATCACCATACATAACCTTCAAAACATTATCATAATCTATAGGACAAGGGAAGCTGGTGTCTTCAAATTTTAGCTCTACCTGCTCTTTAAAATTATCAGATGAATAAATGTCTGGATCGTAACCGTAGGCTATGTTGCCACAAATAGAAGAATTTTTCAAATTCCATTTCTTTGCATTGTCTTCCAATTTTTTTACAATATGATGAACAGAGATTGGTGCCAACAAGCACTGAGATATGGCTAATAAAGAATTCTTCAAGAACCCTCTACGCTTTAAGCGAGGAAGACGTTTTATCATCCATAATTTTTGCAGAAGATCTCTTCTCTTGCATATTTTCTCAACCTTCTCTTCGGGCAAAAAGTCTAAAGGGAAGATGTCGATATTTACGCCAGTGTCGATAACGTCTTTTATCTCCTCTTCAAAGTAGGTTCTCGTGTCACCCACTTTAGCGAAAGGGTATGGGTATTTTGAGTTAACCTCTGTAGCAAACACCTTGTAGTTTGTATCTTTGAAAGAAGTTACAAATTTCTCATAATCCTCTCTAAACATAATGATATCAATATCATCATCCCAAGGAATATAACCTTTATGACGTACAGCACCTAACAATGTTCCATATGCAAGATAATATTTCAGATTGTTCTCCTTGCAAAACTTGTCCACAAATTTCAATATATTCAATTGAATTTGTTTCAGCTCTTCAACATTAATTTCTTTCTTCATTATTCTGTTTTATTTCTTTATAAACATACATATATTTCTTGGCTATTACCTCAGCATCGAAACGCTCACAGTTTTTCTGTCCTCTGTCAATCAGTTCTTGGCGTTCTGCCTCAGACATGTCAAGAATCTTCACATAACCCTCTCTTATGCTGTCTACATCAAACGGGTCTACCAAAACGGCACCATCATCCGCCACGTCTTTCATTGGCGAAATGTTAGATGTCAACACGATGCGTCCTACCTTTTGACCTTCTATTATAGGCATGCCAAACCCTTCAAACGTAGAAGGAAAATTCACGATATCGCAATTCTCATATTCCTTGCGAACTTCATCGTTAGTGATGTTTACAGCGTTAGAATAGTCAATATGGTTTTCTTCTAACAGCTTCCTGTTCTTTTCAGATATTTCTCCTATAATCCGTAGATGACAATTTAAGCCCTTCAATGCAACAATGCTTCTCGACAGGTTCTTTCTGTCAACTGTTCCTATGTGCATTATGACAGGCTTGTTGTGGTTAAAAGGTTTAGGAGTGTATTTGAAACCACCCAACAACGGATTTTCTATTATGCAATAGTCTTTTAGATGCACCTCTTTTAATGTTTGTTCTTTAGCAAACTCAGAGATGAAAACAACCTTTGCCGCCCGTTTTAGAGGATAAATGTAAAGCAGCTTCCACATAAACTTTTTTATCCCATGCAAATCAAAATAGTGCATGATATCATGAACAGTAACCACCGTTCGTTTGCCATCAAGGAATAAAAGAAGAAAATGGTCGGCACCTGTGACATGGTTGATCTCTTTATTACATTGCTTTCGTCGAGCAAACAGACCGTTTTTTAAGATGTCCTTTATTCCTGCAAAAGGAGATGGCATTTCATCTTCTAAGACGATGTTGTTTTGTGAAATTCTTTTGATTATTGGAATAAAAACATTTTTTATGGAATGTCCACCATTTGGTTTAAAATAATGTATTATCATATCTTTAATAATTTTTTAATGCTGCACTACCTAAGAAACAAACGCAAACAAGATAACCCATCATTGGAACTGCACCGATACCACCTGTAGCAAGGGTAAGGCACATGATAGGCAATAAACACACTGCTAATGTGTTGTTTCTTTGGCGCAAACCATTTTTAAATAAGTTTATGGCCCAAGCAAAACGGAAATAAATAAAGAACAAACCCAAGAATAAACCTGTTTCACCAATAGTCATACCGAAACCAGACTCAGCGTTAAAGATTGTAAACATATCGCCATTTATAAATTTGGCACCTACATTTGTTCCAATGCCAAGTCCATATCCAAACACAGGAACATTCATTAACAAGCTATTGAAAAATCCACCTATGTATCGATCCCAAAATGTTCCTTCAAGGCCGCCCTCAACTTGACCTGCTTGATCAAAACGCTCTGAAATAGCCGCCATGCTATCACCTAAATATCCTGATTTTAATACAACGTAAGCAACCACGCTCAAAGCTATTGAAGCAATGATTATTTTCTTTAATGATTTCATGTTTCTTGTAGAGCATAGTAAAACAAAGGCAAAAATAATCACTGTGTTGAAAACCATAGAACGTGACATCGAATATGGTAGACACAAAATGTAGCAGAACGCAATAGCGTAGAGATATATTTTTTTTATTTTTAACGGCTTAGGGAGATTCGAATTATCCATAAAGAAGAAAATCAAAAATGCACACACTAACGATTCAAAAGCCGTATAACCACTGGTAAAAGCAAAAGTACCAGAAGGTCTATAATACCCCATTGCACCTCCAAATCCAGAACTTCCTTCTCCACCAACTCCTACATTAACCCATGCTGTTTGTGGAGAATAAAACTGTTCTATAATTAAAAGAGTCATAGGAACAGATATATATAATATCCATTTCCCCATTTTGATAACGTCTTCTCTGTTTAAAATCTTTGCCGCAATAACGATAAAAGGAAAATGCAGAAAATAGTTATGCCAACCAAAAGCCGCAATAAACAAATTGTGATGTCCGAACAATAATGCTGTAAAGAAGCATATTATTGATAACACCATCAATCCTTTAGCATACGGATTGTCTATCCAATTATGTCTATATGCAATGAAAAACATATAGATGACAATTGGAGTTCTGACCATTAAAAGAGGGGTCGACAAACCTGGAGCAATCCATTTTCTTAAGGCTCCTTCAAAAATGAATAAGAGAAGATATGCCCATACCCATTTTACATACTTATCGTGTATTTTTTTTGATAAAATCATGAATTGTTATTATTTAGAATTGTTATTATTTAGAATTGTTATTATTTAGAATTGTTATTATTTTATGTTTTAAAACAGGATAAATTAATGGTATCAATATTCCCACTAAGGAATATGGCAAGAACCATATATATGTATTTAAATCAGACAGAACAGTCGTATTTGTCAAGCTACTCGCACATCCTATACCACATGAAACAAGTATACTACTCAAAATATGAAATGCCGTCCAATGCAAGATTAATATGTATATGGATTGTTTGCCTAAATATGATAAGCTCTTAAAAGCAATATCAGATTTGTTTTTTATAAAAGCTACAATGTTGAACATAAACACCACTCCTAATAGTGTTAATACCGGAAAGGCAGCAAAAGGCCCCCAGATACATCCTACGACATCAATCTTTACAAAGAAAGCAGAAATAGTCAATATGAGTATTAATATGATGAGATGCAATTTGTTACTAACAGGTGTCCAATCTTTTAATAAAAAGCCTAAGTATATTGCAATGACTATACCTATTTCTCGGTTTATAAGATAAGGCAAGTAATGTTCACCTAAACACCAACTGACGACATATAATAGAACGACAACAAACAATTGTATATTTCTCTTTGGAATCAAACAAATAATGTATGTTAATACAGAACCAAAGAAAAGACTTTTCAAAAACCATATTGGACCTATCAGATTCTCACTAACATCTTTAAAAGCAAAGACTTTCACAATGCTTTTGAACAATTGTTCTATGGAATAAAAATCATTATACCATCCTAATTTATAAAAGAAGTTATGTAAGATAGTAAATATTATACCCCATGTCACAAATGGCTTATATAATCCTTTTACCTTTCTTTTTAAAAAGTCAATTATTTGCCCCCCCCCGATTGACTTTCAAGAATTTTCCGCTTACATAAAAGAAAAGGCCCATATGAAACAGATATATGAAATTTCGAATATATATAGGACATCCGCTATGGCCAACTACCATTAAAATGATACATATTCCTTTAATTGCATCCCATGTAGTATCTCTTTTGTTGCTCATTTGTGATTGATAAAAATAGACATTTTTTTGTTTATATAGTGGAAGAATATTACGCTAACAATTATCGCTATTGTGCTACATCCAAAGAACAATATATTGTTTTGGATGTTTGATAGATAATTCATTATTGGTTGATGTACTAAGTAGCATTCCAAGCTACAAAGGCCAATCCAAAACAAATACTTGTTTTTAGGTAAATAATTAATGCAGAAATTCACCATTACCATCATTAATACTGGATATATGATATATCTTAACTGATTATGTATTAACAGGTCTTGTTTCTTTAGCGCTATCTGCAAAACTAACATTAATAAGAGGTACAAAATCCCCCCCCCAATGATTTTTCTTGTTCTAACAATAGACTTATCAAGCGCAGCTTGAGCACAGAAAAGACCTATAATATATGATACAAATCTGTAAAGCATCAAGTTAATGTTGGAATGATGTAGATAAGCGCAGAAGTATATTGCAAGCGCAACACATGGCATCAAAAAATAAATGGTTCTAAAACCATGTTTATTAATCATTGCCATTATTGGTGGCGTGAGCAGATAAAACAACATGGAGGCATGTATATACCAAACGCTTAAATCGCCATGTGTAAAAAACGAAATGCATAAAAGACGGTAAACGTCTATAGCGCCAACATGTTGATTTAAAAACAGATAATTCCCTAATATAGATAGAATTTCTATAATAAAATATATGGGTACAATTCTCTTAATTCGGTTTGCATAAAAGTCTTTTGGAGAGTGCTTGCTTACAGAAAAGCCACATCCAAAGCCGGAAAGAAAAAAGAAAATGTCTACTCCAATGTCTCCTCTAACTATTATGGGTGAATGATAAAAGCCGAAATGTAGGGCAAAATGATACGCAATGACCAAAAGCATGGCCACTCCCATTATTTCTGTACGTTTTTCACTCAAATTACAGAGTGTTGAATTGTTCATTAATTGCATTGCTTATTTCGTTTTCATAACAACACCAAGGACGCTGTCTTGCTGTTTCCATTGCGTTTTTACCTATTTTTTCAAGTTGGTTTCTTTTACTTATCGCATCTCTAATAGCATTTGTCAATGATTCAACAGAACCTGCTTCAACAACCCAACCGTTTTCTCCACTATTTATGATATCAACTGCGCATGTGCGGTTGGTTGCAATAACAGGTGTTCCTTGTGACATGGCTTCTGTTATTACCATTCCGAAACCTTCAAATAATGATGGAAATATAAAAACATCAGCCTTTCTCATTTCTTGTAGCACTTTATCATGTGGCATCGGTCCCAAGTAATTATGCTTCGCCAAGTTAGATTGTAGCACTTTACAGTTTGGATAACTATTGAAACCAATAATAGAAAGTTCTATTTCGTTTTCAAAAAGCTTGACAGCGTCAAATAGATAGCTTAGACCCTTACTTTGACTCAATCGGCCAACAAAAAGAAACTTCAATTTTCTGTTACTGTTGTTCTCATAAATTCGCTTTTCATATACGTTTGGAAAACCGTATGGAATAACTTTTACTGGTGATGACAGCGAATGAGGGTAATATTTTAATATTGATTCTTTTGTAAATGAGCTTGCCACAAATATGCAATCAGCCAATTCTAATTCTTCATCTTTCCTTTTCAGTTTCTCTTTGGTATCACCAAAAACCCCTAATGTTTCTGCCCATTCAGGGTTTTTCTTGGCTTCATCTGCAAGTAATGACTGATAGCAACGCCAATGAACAATTGGTAAATCAAAGAAGCATTTTTTTCCTTTTACTTTTGCATAACGGAACGTTTCAAGAGCTCCATCATCGTATGCATAAATGCCATCTACATCGTGTCTTTTAATGTACTCTTTTACTTTTTTATCTATATGATGATAAACATCATCTACAGTAACTGTTGGTATAAATTTTATCTTTCTTTTAAGAAGTCGTAGCAGTTCTCTAAACGGATAACTTTTAATAAACTGTCCTAAACATGCGTCAAACGAACGTTTCTTAAATTCAGAAAGTCCTGGCAGCTTTGACAGCTTATCATATATATTTCCAGGCAAACAAGCGACACAGGTAACAAACGCCTCCAACATCTCTTTCTTATATAATGCAAGAACAGCATGGCGAGTGTTCTCATTCCCCGTCGGATGAGATATGATTATTTTCTTTCCCATGATTTAAAGTAATCTACATATTTCTGAACCATAAAATCTGGTGTGAACATTTTTAAATGCTCATTTACTCTTTCTTGATTTAAGGATGATGTATTGTCCATTTCTAACATCCTTTTTGTAAGACTATCTATGTCTTCTTTCTTAAACAATAATCCACATTTGCCTATTGCCTCAGAAATGCCATCTCCATCAGAACCTATAACTTGGCAGCCTGTTGCTAAACCTTCAAGAGCTACTATTCCAAATGCTTCTTTATATACGCTTGGCACAACTAAACATTTATGTTTGTTGAGCTCGTCAACAAGAGGCCTTCCTTTTAATTGTCCTTTAAAGATTACTTGATTTTCTAGTTTCTTATTTGAAACAAATTTTTGACAGTCTTCCTTCATTGGTCCATCTCCGATGATGAACAAATTCTGTTTAATATCTGATAAAGATAAATATTTCAAATAGGCGTTAATTAAAAAGTCAACTCCTTTTTCTGTTACTAAACGCCCAACGAAAACGAAATCTTTTCGATTTTCAGACCCATAGTTTTTAAAAAGAGAGTTGTCGTAGGAGTTATGAATAACAGAATAACGTTTTAATCCCAGACTCTTTCCAACAGCATCGCTTACACAAATGTTGTGAGCAAAATGAGAAAAGAATTTTTTCAAACGTGAGACCTTCGTCTCATTTTGATTCCACACTCTAAAATAGCAGGTATGATGAATAACAATCCATTTTTTCAGAAAAAGCAGAACGGGCAACACTCCTTTTAAAGAAAGAACAGAATGAACAAAAAGGTCACATTTTATATACTCCTTTATCAAGGATGATGTTTTTGTTGTTCTTATTATTTTAAATGAGTATTCATGTTCATTGTCTTCGTCAAGCACAGGCGTAATGACGGTAATGTCAAAATATTTTGACAGCCCTTGAGCTATAAGATAATTGATAGTTTCAAGACCACCTACTCTTGGATAAAAAGATGGCGTGTATATTAAAATTTTCATCTTTTCAATAATTTACTGATTACAAACATGTAGTGTCCCCCCAAGAATGAAATATACTTAGTGATATCTTGGAATTTCTTAATCCTATGTATATATACACATCGGGGGATTTTTACTGCATACAATTCTGTTGGAGTATTAAAGGCAGAAAATATCTTATCTGCTTTAAGAAGCAACCAGTTTTCTGCCCAATATCTGTTTAGCTTTTCTTTATCAGAAATAGCTGGCAATGTCTTGATGTAAGATGATTTGCTCCACCAAAAGTTTCCTGCATAATATTTATAGTGATATGGTGGAACTATTGGGTCATCGTATTTGCAACCGTAAGAATCGTATTGTTTCAAAACATTGATAGCCACATTATGTTTGTAAAAGATGAAATATTCCATCATCTTACGCCATGCTTCACTACAGCCTTTCAGGTGTTCAAACTTTGAGGTGGGATATTTGCTTGTCGATTGAACAGTATATGAAACGCCTTTTGTGTGAAAATAATATACATAAAACTCTTCTCTTTGAGCAAGATTATGTATATATTCCAATGCTGGAAACTCAAATTGGTTTTCTTTTAATGGCAATGAAATAACAATCTCAAAATCAACATCATATTGGCTCAGAGTTTCTTTTAACTTATCAATATCTCCAACCGTTGTGTAAATACAGGATATAAACAGCTTTGTGGTCAAGTGAAGCAAGCCTGAATCCGTACATGCCCCTAACTGTTCTTTTACCAAGTTCACCCATTTGTTCACACAAAACACATGATACATTCCATATATCGGCTTGTCTATTATTGGATCTGTATCAAATGGTTTTATATTATCCGATTTGGTAATAGGCCAAATGTTCTTAATAATATTTCTTATTTGCATAAGTTTTTACAATTTCAGTATTGACAAAGACTTCATGTATTTATTATAGACAGCTTCCCATGTCAAATGCTTGGCAAAATCCATACTGCTATTTTTTAATTTATCTGACAAATCATTATTACCAATCAGCTTGTTAATCAGAGAAATATATTCATTAACAGTATTTTCCCTCGCAAAAAGGAATAAGTCAGACAGCTTGTTGTCTGTCATAAAACCTTTGGTAGTGATTGTTGGAATGCCAAATTGAATTGCTGCTGCTAAAGAACCACTCTTTAAGGAACAGCCAGACGAGGAATCTTCTGGTAAGATGAGAATGTCTGTAATTTGTAGATATCGAGCCAGACAATCTATCTCCATTGGTCCTGTAAAATATATGAAATCTTCTTTAGGAATGCTTGAGTTTGCTTTTCCTAAAGCAATCACTTTAATATTAGCTCCATTTTTTATAATGGATTTAATGGCATCAACTACAACAGAAAAATCTCTATTGCCAAACAGGGTTATAATGGTTTCATCCTTGCATGCGATAGATTCTTTCAATTTTTTCTTATCAGAATCATTGGCATAAATTATAGGAACATTACTGGGGATTGGCATTAAAGAAACATTATCTATATTTAGGGCTTTCAATCTTTTCTTGTAATGCTCTATACTTGTTCCAACAAAGGTGCTGTTTAAAGCTATTTGTTTTGCAATAGAAGCCATTAGAAAGGCACCGATGTTACGGTGAAACTGATACCATTTTCCTCTTCCAATACATACTTCGTGAAAGAAGGTATATAATGGCACATTTATCTTCTTTATCTCTTTGGCAAGGTAGGCAATAGCAAATGGCAAACCTCTATTTTCATATCCATGAGGAACATATTGCAAAGACACAATATCTATGTGTCTTTCTTGTATCAATCGAATAACAGGATGGGCGGCTGCTTTGTTCCATGTATCAACGATAGGAAATACGCAGATATCATCATATTTCGTCTCCACCCTATCATCTCGTTTACACACAACACTAACATTATGCCCATGTTTAGCAAATTCCTTTGCTAAATTGAGGGTGTAATCGCCAACCCCATCTACAACAGGAGGTAGGGTGTTTGTTATAAAAAGAATGTTCATTTAAAATCTTACGTTTCTTTTGAAAATTATGTAAATTTTATGCTCCTGTTCAATGAAAATCTGCATCATGCACCTATAATCCATTTGGAAACAGGGCTACCCTTTAGAATATTTCCAAATAAAATTGATAAGGCCATGATACAAACAGATATAAGCGAAAATACTGCCAATGAACAAATGATATTATCATTTAAATTGGTTGAACACAATAGCAGATCTTTCCATGAAGACAAATTGGGAATGAAGAAGAAATGTAACATATATATATCTAATGAATATGTTCCGATTTTTGCTATTTTACGTCCTATTTTTGCTTCATTTTCCTTAAATAGTCTTAATAATACAATGATATAAAAATATCCAGCTAAGTTCTGTGGAATGCTATTTCTATATATTGTAAACACAATTGCAAGTAATATCGATATGGCATACAATATGTCATTCGCAAATAAGCGTTGCAACACATCATATTTTCGATAAAAACAACCTAACAGAAAATATGGCAAGCAACTTATCGTCATAAAGCTATATGGCAATGGGCGTAATGGTCCAGAATACCACAATAACATTATTAACAAACTATACAATGCTCCTAATAGTAAACTTGTTCTTGTTCCGAACCTTTTAATTACGGCAAAGAATGCATAGCTCAACAACATACAGCAAAAAACAGAAGCCATAAACCAATAATGTGGTATAGATCCTAATAACAAAGGAATGAATGAGCCATTGTTAACAAAAGAAAAAGCCCCCCAATTATAAAAAAAGGAATTAATATTCGGGTAAATTTCTTTTTTAAAAAACTGCGAAAACTATAAAATGAAAAATCCTCACTGCTTTTTATGCAAAAATAGCCAGATAGAAACATAAACAGCATTGTATGAAAACGGCTAAACACCTGAAACGGTAAATTATCCGACATATCGCTCCATTGGTAAACATGACAAAGGACAACGCCAAATATTGCCAAGCATTTAAGCTGATCCACCCATAAAATTCTATTATTTGCCATTATATATAGATATTTCTTTTAATATATTATCCAAATAAGCATTAGCCTTTTCTCTCTGCCGATCAAAGTAGCTGTTAGCTTTAGACCATTCAATATTGTCGAAAGCATGATCAACGACATAACTTGTATCACTTACTGGCATCAAACGACTTTCGAGCCCCATTCCACTAAGAACTGAATACATACGAGAATCCTGTCCGTCAATGTCAAGCTTCTTGGCTTTTGATAAAGCAACAAACGGTGTATTGAAATTTACAGAAAAGGCAAAGCCGTGGAAAGAATTGGTTATTACTAAATCGGAGGTTGATATATAGGACAACCATTCCAATATCGTAGGCTTACTGTTACGTTTCTTATCCAGGAAATTGTATGAGTGACAATACACCACCTCATAACCTTTCTTCTTAAAGGCATCCATAAGCTTATATAGATAGGGCTGAGTGGTATCAAGGGTCACGATATAAAAGAAAACCCGTTTCTTTGATGTTTCGTTCTTCTCTATGTTAAATGGTAAAGCCTTTTGCCATTCTTTCTTATCTAACAAGAAGGTCGGATCAATAATGTGTTCTGCTTTATATCCTAAGCTCTCACAAAGCTTTACGCCGCTAGACTCTCTCACACTTATAGCCTTATACTTTGCCAAGCATCTTTTAAACAATGCTTGATGTTCTTCTGACATAGATGTGCGACAGAAAGATGATGAGAAAGAAAATCTTGGTGTTGAATCTGGTAAAAAGTCGAGTAAGAAACCACGGTGTGTATCTATAGCACCGAATGAAGCCCATACCTGATCACTTCCGCTGACAAAACAATCGGCTTTAGGGCAATTGTTCTTTAGACTTTCGAAATTTGGATAATACTCAGAAGTGTAAGACATGTACTGTTTGCGGAAATCGTCAAATCCTCTATCTTCTGCTTCTTGCTTGGTTGCGGTCTTTCGCTTAATTATCTGTAGTATGCTGCGCTCTCCTTTGAGCAAACGCATTATCTTTTTGCTCCATGGATCAATGTTTACTGAAAGATTATCCTCTCTTCCAAAACGGATGATGAAAGGTTCATGTCCACGTTGATGCAATAAATGTTCTGTTGCAAAACCTTGCAGAACCTGTCCATAGTTATTGGGGGTGTCCCAATATGTAATTATTCCTATTTTCATTTTATTGACTTGTATATTTTTTTAGCAATATTAAATATTCCTAACTTGTTTACTATGAGTTTAATTCCATCCAACACTCTTTCTTGAAAAGTCTTTACTCTAATGCTTAGAGGTCGTAGCTCTTCTAAAGATTTGTTGTCAAACTCAGCGAAGAACCTTGTTCTTGTCTTGTTTGGTATGGCATGTTCTGCAAACGCACCTTCTAAAAGATAGGCTTTCTTTATGTCTGTTTCAGAATCTGTTTCTATGACAGAAGCTTTGTCTTTTATTTTTTCAAAAGCAAGTTTCCCTTTGTCTGTGAAAATGTAAACAATGCTACACCCTTTGTCATCATCAAATTCTGGATGAATTTCGTTTATCCACCAATAGTCACCTACAGTTATATCAGCTCCACTTCTTCCGTTTTTAGCATGACAGGCATAGCAACTCTGACGAGAAATGGTGTCTGACAGGAAGAAATTCATGAAGATGTTCTCATAATGAGGAGAGCGAAAAACTGTATTTTTCTCACCTTCGGCTGACGCCTCGGCGAGGGAGAACGAAAAACTGTATTTTTTCCAGCCATGAGTTTTATCTCTAAAATTTATGCCTTTTATAGAAGGCATCTCTTTTAGAGATTGAAAAACTGAATTTTTTCCAGCGACGCCCTTACGGGCGTATTGTTCACTGAGAAATTTACGCCACACTTTGGGGCTTGGAGCACTATGGCATACAAAATCCATCGTGATCAGGTTGTCATAATCCTTGCGAAGATAATGACGCAAACCTGAGATTTGGCATGGTGTACCTGTGAATAACACTTTACGGCCTTCTTTTAGAAAGTTCTTTACTTGTTTATAAGTGTCACCGATTCTGCTTTGTACATATTTAGACCTGCGAAGCATATCCAAATCTTCTATCCGTTCAATGTATGTATGAGCGACCTCCCAATTGTTGTCATAAGCAGCACCAAAAACAACACCGTTTTGACTTAGAACTAACTCTGCCAATAAAGAAAAGGCTCCACCAGAAGAGCTTTTTAATCTTATATCTTCAGACTTGTTCGAAAAAGCAAATATAGAAGTAGGCTTGTTTGGATTGGAAACATTTAAAACTGGGCATACCTTTTCACATAGTCCACAATCAATACATTCGCTTTTGTCAACGATAGGGTATCTAAAACCCTCCTCGTCTTCTACCATACTGATGCAATGCTTCGGACAAGCTGAATAACAGGCGGAACAACCGCAACAATTTGCTTTATCTAAAATACTAATTGCCATTTTTATTTGATTATTTAAACTCAGGGAAATTGCCTTTTCTTCTATCTCTTTCCTCTTGTGACAAAAACAGATGTTTTATTCTTCTTAAAAGACATGATGCCTTTAAAAGTTGAAATGATAAAGATGGACTTGTTCTTAGTAATTTCTTACTCCATGAGTTTTGGTTGATTCTTTCTTTCCAACTATTTAATGCCATGTGCACAACATAGCTTTTTTTGCTATCAAAAAATAATGAATTTAGAATAAAAGCTTCTGGTCCAAGCACTTTAATACCTTCATTTAAATCGTGATTATTAATATTATATGTATAACCATATTTTATTCCACATCTGGTAATAAGACAACCTATGATCTGCTCTCTATCTAATCCATTTCCTGGGTTATACAAGAATTCATGTGTGTCATAATAGTCAAGACAGTCTTTGATAAAAGGATGGTTTGGTTCAGATAATAATGGTGCCGCACACAAAGACAGTCCAGCGTTGTTTATCCATTTATCTTTACCTTTTCCAAGATTTGTTGAAAAATCAATATTCTCTCTGATTTGCTCATACATTCCTGGATAATATTCATGAGAACTAACCACTCGGTTGTTTAGAAGATTATCGAAGTTCTTTATCACATACTCATCTGAATCAAGATATATTCCTCCTTCATGATAAAGTGCGTATATGCGAACATAATCTGCAACGAAAGCCCATTTTTTCATTGCATATGCTTGTTGCACAAATGGTACCGAGTTAACATCGAAATTATCCTCATTCCAGAGTTTTATCTCATAGTCGGGACACTTTCGTTTCCAACTCTCAATGCACCATATTACAACCTTTGGCATCGGTCCTCGACCGAACCAACAATAATGAATTATTTTTGGTATCATAAAATTATCATATAAAATGTGACTATAATTTTTATAATTTACTTTTCGGCATTTTCAATGCCTACCAAAAGTGTCATAAAATTCTCCAATGTATTTCGTCTATAGAACTTCATGAAACCTAAAAAAGAAAGGATACACATAGCATATAAAACTATCAATTCAAAAATTATACTCCAATTAATTTCCAAATCAAAATTGATGCTTCGTAGAGAATAAACCAAACAACAATCGAAACAAATACAAAAAACAAATGTTATTGAACGAAGAAAGCCATATAGTGAAATGTAGTTATCTACCTTCTTCTGGCATTCTGTAACATGTATGTACACATAATGCATAACCAATCTGTGATAATCACAACGTTCATTGACATCTGCTTTCTTGATATTTAAGAGATTTGCCAACTCATATTGTTTCTTTAATATAGATGTCTTTAGATAATCATCTATCGGGCGAGTTATATAAGAGTTTACATCTACTAACCATCCAAATAAAAACACCATCAATGATATTGGCAATAAGAATGTAAAAACAAATAATTTCAATACGAATTTACAGAACAGTTTAATCCACCGCAGCATTTTACAAGATGTTTTTACTTGACAACTGAAGTACCTTTTCAACATATCCCCCCAAGAAAGTTTATTGCCATGCAATAGATAATCAGAAGGATAACCAAAGATATTATTGGCAAAAGTCTCAATTGTTAGAGAAGAAGAGTATGACACGAAATGACCTGTAATATATCCCAATATAATTATCAATATTGACTTGTCCAAATCAAAGGTAGATTTATCATCTCCTACTATTCCCATTAACGTTTTGAATCGAAATATGTTTGAAATGTCAAAGTTTTCATTTCTTACATACACCAATATTATGAGGAGAAAAAGTCCGGGGAACAAATACCCCATAAAATCATAAATTGAAAACGGATTTTTACTCATAACTGATTTCCTGATATATCTGTAGAACCTCCATTGGGTGTTTGTGGATTTCGATGAAGTTGTAGCAAGAGTTTGTCATATTCTTGTGAATTTCCACCTTGATGTTTATTCTTTTTTATAAAGAGATAGGCTGGCATACAGAAGAAAGATTTCTTAGTGACATTTTCAAATTCAGCTCTTAACAATGGATTTGTAAAACATATCGTATCGCGATAAGAAACAAACCAATTACTCGAAAGTTTATTTGTAATGAACACTATTGATTTAGAATCTTCTTGCGCTTTTTTCTGTAATTGTTTCCACACTATATAATAATGATACAATTCTCTTTTATTTTTCGAATTTATCAAAGATGAGCAAGGTGGTAATTGAGAGTCATTTCGAGCCTTTCCTTCTTCTATAACTATATCCAAGTCTGAAGAATTATATTCCGTTCCTATTCTACCCTCAAAAAGTGCCAATATTTTTTTCTTAATATCGCTACTGAATAATGAATTGGATAAGTATTTACTCTCCTTTTCAAGAGATTCGATAGCAATTTTCATCAGATAGTCATACTTATTTGCAAGTTCTTCCCCTATATATGGATGATTCATTGGGTCATCTGCAGCATTTTTAAATGAAGTTAGATATTTCTTTGCTGTATCAACACGGCTGATTTGTTCTTCTATTGATTTTTGAATTTTCTGATGATACATCCATGCTGTATCATATGGAAGCCACAACCGATCCTTGAAATTGGACAAAGTTTCTAATATTAAGCGACCATGACTTAATTTATTTATATCAAGTAAAAAAGAATAGTCAAGTGTTAACAACGAGTTTGAAACAATATCATGCAATTCACTTTTTGAATAACTGTAATAACCCGAAAAGTTTGTCTTCATTTGTCTATTTTGCCAAATTTTCTTTTACCCAATTATTATCAGCAATAACTCTTACCCACGCAGCACTTTTACCGCCCAATACAACAATTAGCCTGTCATCATTATCAATGAACTGCATAAGGTAGTCACGTATTTCTACACATGTTTTGGTTGAAATAATTGCCCATGTAGATTCTGTCAATCGTCCCCAAGTCGGAAAAGATTTCAACGCTTTGTACAATAGATTATAGTCTCTATCAGGCTGACAGAGATCATAACTAATTATATAACAATGTTCTTCCATATTTTCCTTTTATTATTTTTTTTGTTTATAATTGTTATTGGATGAATATGTACGCAGTTAATGGCAATTCCTTTGCCAATGTCAATGGTTAAATCGCGATATGCCATGTCTTTATTTCGTTATAAAGTCTAATGCTTTTTGCCAACCAAAGAGCAATGTTAATATTTTTAGCTTCTTGCGTTCGGGCAACACCATGTTAACGTTCAGTTTGGAGCAAATGTTATGAATGTCTTGGAGAAGGGGCTTTATTTGTGGCCAATTCTCATAAACAAAGAAGCCGATGCTTCTTCCTATCATTGTTTTCGTTTCAGTATCGTTTCTATATGTAAGAATGAGGTTTCCAATGGTTAGCTTGGTATAGAGCGCACTCTTTATTGCTTCAAGTTTCATCACGGCATGCACTCCTGTGTTGAATTGTCTCCAGACAGCATATTCATCAGGAACAGCCAGAGCTTTATCGGCAGCTGCATACACTCTTGCAAAGAATTCGCCGTCTTGGTTTTTGATAACGTTCTCATCCCATAACCCTGCTTTCTCAACAAGGTTGCGGTGCATCAGATGGCAATGTGGGCAATGCCAACCTTTACCGCGCCATATATCAAGCAACAATTCTATTCCTGGTTCATGATCAAAATCGATACTTCGAGGAGGGATAAGCCAATGACCATCCTCATAAAGCATCCTAACAGGTGAGAAAACAACGCTGTTGTCGGTACCGTCTTTCATCAACCTCTCCACTTGCTTCTTCAACATTTCAGACGAGAAGTAATCATCAGCATCAAGAAACTTCACATACTCGCCCTTAGACATCTGAAAAGCATAGTTGCGGGCTGAATTTCCCCCTTTCTTTGGATTCTCATATATATGAATGTTATTACATTCAAATTGTTGAGCTACAGAAAGAGAATTATCCGTTGAATGATCATCAACGATAATAATTTCTATGTCTTTGTATGATTGATTCAGACAACGTTCTATGGTGTCTGCTATGTAAGCTTGGGCGTTGTATAACGGTATCAGTATGCTTACGAGGGGATTATGCTTCATCTGAATGACTTTGTGATACGTTTGACAAATTTACGCATCGGTGGATACATAAAATAGGATAGTGATAAGAAGATTATGAGGTAGATGGTGACAGACAACAAACTGTATAAGGCCCATTGTAAGTAGCCTTGCGCTGTGTTTGCACCTACCATTTTCAAGATAAAGAGAGATGAGGCAAAAGAAAGAACGATAATTGCCAATATGTGAAGCAGATTCTTTATATATAGATGTATCGGTTCCTTAAACCCTTGTGTAAACAAGAAATAGGGCTTCCATACATGCAAGATGAGCAGACAGCTTGAGCAATCGCCCATGATAACTCCTGCCAGTCCAAAGAAATAGCCTCCAATAAGACCTACGCCCACAGTTATGATGAGCGTTGCTATTGGTGCCCACACATCATGGAACAAGCCATATCCATAAACAAACTGCTCTGTTGTGCCACGGGTTTGTCCAAGAAAAACGTTTAGCAGAAGAATGCATATAATGTATTTCGGCAACAGATATTTAGTGCCTAACCAAATGGATATGAACGGATCAATCAATACATATAATGAGAAAACAATGAAGGCAGCAACGGCAAAGCGAACAAACAGCAACTCCCAGTATATCTCCATGGTCTTCTGCTTGTTACCTTCGGCTATCAGGTTGCCTACGCCAGCTCCTGTGCTGTTCAAAAACTGGTCGAACAGAGTCTGAACCTTTTGGGTAACGATGGTGTAGTTGCCATAATAGGCTACAATGGTAAGGTTGCCAAAGGCATAAACCAAGAAAGGAAGCAGCTGGTTTCTACCCATACCTGCAAGCACATGCACAAACATCTGTTTGGCTTTGGTGATAATGATTTTGTATTCGCCATAATGTTTCTTGCCTAAGGCTACTGTGCTTTTTAACCAAGGATACTGTTTGTCAATCTTATAGTTTAAAACAAAGGCATATAAAACGTTGAAACTTAGCTCAATGATTATCCAAACGTAGAAATTGCACCAATAGATGGCTACCACCATCTGGATGATGGTTTTTATTATTGTTGCAGTCTGAAAATAGCCTGTTACAATGTAATTGCGTTGGTCGGCACCAAGAAGGGTCTGGCGATAGTTGATGAAATAGCCAATCAAGGATGATGCCAAGAAACCATAATAGACAGCATATATAACGCCGAGGCTTATGTCTGTGTCGTGGAATATCATTGGCAGGAAGCATGACAACACTATTCCAGCACTCAGAATGACAATTCCTATTCTGTTGTAAAGATAACCTAAAACGGATATTATCTCATTTATCTTCTTCTCATCTTTGTCAAATAATGGCTTGTACAACACATAACCAATGGAGGCACCGATGCCTAAGTCGGCAAGGTTAAGGAAACCTAACAGGTTCTGAAGTGTTGTTGTCAGTCCGATAAACTCAACACCAAGATAGTCTAAGAATATCTTGCGTGAGAAAAATGATAATATAAGAGAAAGAAAATAAAATATTAGATTGACCCTCGCATTAAGTAAACTTTTACCTATGCGCGAATTTGAATTTACCATTAATAAATGTTCGTTTTTTGATCTTGTAAATTTTAGTCTTTCCAATGAATATCTGTTTTTAAAACTTTATTCTGAAAGACCACATTCTCTTCTTGATTACTTTTATGGATTACACTACCATAGGGTATAATCGTATTGTCTGCAAGACATACACCTTTTAAGATAGTAGAGTTGGCACCAATCCAAACATGGTCACCTAAAACGATTTCTTTCTGCGAATCTTGCCTTACATTACATACATAAGTATCATGCCCGTCAGAATCCAATAGCGTAATATTCCATCCCAAAAGATTGTCAAGTCCGAATGTTATAAACTTATTGCAAAAGATATTGCAATTAGCATTACAAAAGAATTTATACCCTACAGTCAGTTTACCATTTCCACGCACTATGACATGCGTACCTTTACTAAAAGAGGCCGTACCATCAAATAGTACCTTACCTTCATCAAATATCAGAAACATTGACCTTCGATTAGCAAGGCTATAACTACCCCCCCCATATTCCAATGCGAATGCCACACTTACGGGGATGAGCTATCACGATTTCAGCATCTTTTGATACATATACTTTTGTTCGCCAATGCAACAATATAGGACATAGCTTGGCTTGTCGATAAGGAAGATGCTTGAAACAGAAAGCATAACTTCTTATCTTAGACAAGAAATAAATGAGTTTTGACAACATCGTTATTATCTTAATCTCTTCTAAAAATATCTCTAGTATATACCTTATCCTTTACATCATCCAAACAAGCATCATAGCGGTTGGCGATGATGGCATGGCTCTGAGCCTTGAAGGCTTCGAGGTTGTTCTCAACTCTACTACCAAAGAAAGAACTGCCCTCCTCCAATGTTGGCTCATAGATGATAACCTCTGCGCCCTTTGCCTTGATACGCTTCATGATTCCCTGGATGGCAGACTGGCGGAAGTTATCACTGTTTGACTTCATGGTCAAACGATAAACACCAATGACGCAGTTGTGTTCCTTTGTCGCATCAAAGCTGTTGTCTTCGGCATAGCTATAATAGCCAGCCTTCTTTAGAACTGCATCGGCAATATAATCTTTGCGTGTGCGGTTGCTCTCAACGATAGCCTCTATAAGGTTTTCTGGGACATCGGCATAGTTGGCCAAGAGCTGCTTGGTGTCCTTGGGTAAGCAATAGCCACCATAACCGAAGCTCGGGTTGTTGTAATGAGTACCAATACGTGGGTCAAGGCCTACACCTTCAATGATTGCCTTGGTATCGAGCCCTTTGACCTCTGCATAGGTATCAAGCTCATTGAAATAGCTTACGCGAAGAGCAAGGTATGTGTTGGCGAAGAGTTTAACAGCCTCTGCTTCCTTCATTCCCATGAACAAGGTGTTAATGTTCTCCTTGATAGCACCTTCCTGCAAGAGAGCTGCAAAGGTTTTGGCTGCTTCTTTCATCTTCTCTACGTCAGTCACAGCTTTTATTGCATCGTTTTCTTCGGCAAACTCAGGTCGGTCAATAAGCTTGGGATAGCCTACAATGATGCGGCTTGGGTAGAGGTTGTCGTAGAGAGCTTTGCTCTCACGAAGAAACTCCGGTGAGAAGAGGAGGTTGAACTGTTTAACTCCTTTTTTAGCGTATTTCAAATAGAGGCTACGGGTGTAGCCTACAGGGATGGTACTCTTGATAACCATCACGGCGTCGGGGTTCACCTCAAGTACCAGGTCGATAACCTCCTCTACATGTGTAGTATCGAAGTAGTTCTTTACGGGGTCATAGTTGGTAGGTGCAGCTATCACCACAAAGTCAGCATCCTTATATACTGCTTTCCCGTCAAGAGTAGCTGTGAGGTTCAGAGTCTTCTCTGCCAGATATTTCTCGATATAATCGTCTTGGATAGGTGAAACACGGTTATTGAGTTTCTCTACCTTTTCTGCAATTACATCTACTGCTGTAACATGATGATGCTGAGACAGCAATGTTGCTATACTCAGACCGACGTAGCCAGTACCGGCTACAGCTATTTTAATGTCTTTGAAATTGTTCATTGTCTTGTTATTTATTTGCCAAATTCTTTGATTCTTTGTTCTTCTTTCAGCTCGCAAACCAAAAGTTGACCGTGCTTCTCGGCTATGATATAGCCATCCAAGCCTTGAACTACCACCTTGCTTTCATCAGCTGCATGAACCACACAGTTCTTGCAGTCGTAGAGGCGGATGTCTTTGCCTACTTTTGCGTTGCCATTCTCATCTTGTGGAAGCAAGGTACGGAGGCTACCCCAGCTGCCTAAGTCGCTCCAACCGAACTCGGCGGGGAGGGTGTAGATGTCCTTCGACTTCTCCATTACGGCGTAGTCGATGCTGATTTTTTCGCAAGTGGGGAAGAGCCGGCCTACGACTTCTTTCTCTTTGTCGGTGTAGAAAGACGGTGACATTTCGTCCATGATACTTGCCAACTGAGGTTGGAAGGTGCGGATGGCTCGGCTGATGGTGTGGATGTTCCACACGAAGATGCCGGCATTCCAATAGTAGTTGCCTGCTGAGAGGTACTGCTCGGCGGTGGTGAGGTCGGGCTTTTCCTTGAAGGCTTCCACCTTATATATCTCGTCTACGTCCGTGAGGTCGGCTGTGGCGATGTAGCCATAGCCTGTTTCCGGGCGGCTTGGCTTGATGCCGATGGTAACGATAGCTTCCTTGTTGGCGGTATAGTTGAGTGCCTTGCTGAGGACACGCTGATATTCGGTTGTGTTTATGACCAGGGCATCGGAGGGGGTTACTACAATATTAGCATCGGGGTGCTGCTTCTGGATCTTCCAACAAGCGTAGGCGATACATGGGGCGGTGTTGCGTGCCTCTGGCTCGGCGAGAATATTGTCTGTAGGCATGTCAGGTATCTGCTCCTTGACGAGGCTAATGTATTTCTCGTTGGTGACCACCCACATGTTATCCACAGGGCAGATGGGCTTGAGGCGGTCGACGGTGAGCTGGATGAGGGAACGTCCCACGCCCATCACGTCGATGAACTGCTTTGGGTAGTCGGGGGTGGACATGGGCCAAAAGCGACTGCCAACGCCGCCGGCCATGATGATTACTTGTGTACTACTCAACATTTTGTATGTGATAAATGATTTGTTATTACTTGTTGGATGCGAAATATACCTAACACAGATTACACTCCTTTTAAAATCTTCACAGTTTGCCAGTTAGTACTCAATTTAGGACATAGCCCTTTGTATAGGCACTTTCACAAGTGCCTATATATTGAGATGTTGTTAGTACTCAATTTAGGGCATAACCCTCTGTATAGGCACTTTTGCAAGTACCTATACATTGAGATGTTAAAAATTTCACTTGTTTATTAACTATTGGCATGTCGCCAATCCGATATTGCCTGGCCGCAGACTGAAAAAATCTCTGCAACCGTTAAAGATGTTAACAAAAAACTTTCCAAGGTAATCCCACGCCGACCGACCCTGCAGCTTCACCGTACTTATTATACTGTGATAAGTGGCTGCCATCTTCGCTCCCTCATCACTGCCAAAGTGGAGCATGCTATTTCGTTGGGTTGTCAGAGGACGGACTGCACGCTCGGCTGCATTGTTGTCTATCGGATAACTTCCATCCTTTATATAGGTAAAGAGGTTTGTCCAAAAAGTATCCAGATAGTTCAACGCTTTCTGCAAATAAGGAGTAACAGTCGCAGGATCCTTGGACTTCTCTATACCGAGATGAGTGCGGAGATTTATCAGGATGCCTTTCGTCTCAAGACTTTGACGTTGTTTCCCCCTCTCCTCGTCAGTAAGATTGTCCTTTGTATACTGGCGTTCCAAGTTGTACAAATCCTCTATATACTTAATGAAGATATCGGCATTCTTGTCGCCAGCCTGCTCGCTTGCCTTCACAAACTTGGCACGCGCATGTGCAAGACACACCTGATGGTCTGTCTTGGATAAATTGGGAGTCTCGGCTGCCTTCAACTCGTTACCAATAAAGGTATAGGCATTGTAGCCGTCAGACATGATGCTCTTCAATTCTGCATCACCGATAAAGTCTGTAAGCACATCACGTCCACGGGAACCATTGTCGTAGAAGAAGATAACCACACGCTCTGTCTTGTTCACAAGTACCCAGATGTAACATTTCTTGTAGTGGTCGTACTTACGCACCTTGCACCAGGTCTCGTCGCAGTTTACGATGGAGTCTTTCTCCAACGCTACTTCCTTCAGTGACTCAACGAGCTTGTCAAGATAAACTTTGCCTTTCTTCAACCAATTGCGCAGCGTATTTGCAGAAACGGTCATCCCCATATCCGTCAGCCATTGATGGAGAAGCCCGAATGTGACGTTCTTCACATACACCTCGTAGGCTATTGCCTGTAGAAACTCAGGGGTTGCCTTTGTTCCCTCGAACTTCGTCACAAATTCAGGATTCCCTGCTTTGGGGAAATAACCCCACTTCGGCTTCTTGCCTTTCTCCACATAATGAACCATCTCGAAGCGTTTCTCAATGAGGCTCATCTCAAGGTGGAAAACAGAGACCATCTTCTTGCCAAGGATTCGCCCTGGCACTTTAGCCTCATCTGACTTGTACTCTTCAGAAGGTCCCTTAACGCACATGGTCTTGTATGTTTCGGGACGGTTGGACAAATCACGATCCTTCTTTGACAGATTCTCTCCTTTGGAAAAAGCCTCATTCTTGGAAACGGAGTTGTCCGGAAGAGAAGATGAAGTGCCGTCAAAATCATCCTCGTCTTTACCACGATCTGATTCTTCTGCTTTTATTGATTCTGCCTTCTTTACTTTCTGCCTCTTGTCACCGAAGCGGTTTTTGTCGGCAAACTTTAGCTTGGCGGTAAGGTCTGCCACCTTACGTTCTGCCGATTTTAATTTACGATCCTTTTCCTTCAATGACGACTCTAAAGACGACACCTTAGACAACACGTCATCAAGCTTGGACAAGCGCTCGTCATATTCCTTCTGCTTATCAAGGAAATCCTGGAGCACCGCATCACGGGCGCGTAATCCCAAGTCTGCCTGTTCGAGGCGTTCCGCAAGATAATTGATATAGCGTTTCTGTTCTTCTGCTGTCATATCTTTACTGTAATCAACAGCCGGGCGCGAGATTGTCTCCCGTGCCAACAGCTCTTGCTTTTGTTCTATGATATGTTGCAGTTCGTTCATCCGTAATGCTCTGATTTTCAACTACAAAGATAGTGAAAATATATGAGAAAAGCGAATAAACGAGCAACATAATTATTTGATTTTCAATGTTTTAACTATTGGGTTTTCCAATAACAACACAACGTCTTTCCAGTCTATCCTATAGACCAGTTCACCACCTTCACGCTCCACTTTCATAAACTTATAACCCGATACGAACTTCTTTTCAAACAGACTGTATGAACGGTTGTCGTATGTGAACAGCCGCACGATGCGGCGGTCTCGTGACATCACGATAAAGACATCCCCGTCATTTGGCTCACGGTGGAGTTGTTCGTGTATGATGGACAACACCCGGCTATGCTTGCATCGCATATCCGTAAAATCACGGAGGTAATAGAACTGATTCAATCCTGTTACGCTCAGCATAGTCCCTCCAGTTTCTCTATCAGCCGCTTCAACTCCTGGTAGCTTAGGTTCTTTTGGGAGATATGCAGCCCATTGGTCATTCGCAACTCCACAAGAATACGAACACAAGAAGGCTTCGTTACTGTAGAAGATGGTTCTTGAGAAGGGCATTCCTGCTTCGGCTCTTCTTGAGCCGAGGTAGGAAGTCCATCCACTTTTACCTCCACAATCTTGTTGCGTGTATCCTTGTACCATTTGTAGAATATATTATAAGGTACTTTATTACGTGAACAGAACTGTTCAATAGAGATGCCCTTCGGCATTGCCTCCGTCTGGTACTGGAAATAGAATCTTTCCAAATCTTCGCTACTGTACATAAATCAAATGTTTTTAGTTCAGCAGCGAAGATACTTCTTTCTAATTTAAGCCCTAATTTGAGTGTTTACTGAGATGTTAAAATTTTCACTTGTTTATTAAGTCTTTCATACATTTTACACTCAAGTGATTTTCGGCTGCACTCGGCATAGCTCAAGCAAGTTTGGCTCTGCACTCGTTGGCACGAAAAATTATCCGGTTGCATGCTGATAAAATAAAAAAACTTTTTTTCTTTTTCAACCCTCACACCCTCACAATTCGTCTGAAACGCCCTGTTTATCGGGGTTTCAGTGGTGAGGGCAGATGTGAGGGTGTGAGGGCAAAATAGCTCAAATTGCTGTCACCAGGGAGAAAAGCCCGATGTCTTTGCCGAACACTAATCGAACGAATAACACAAATCTTTTTAGGCTACTGGACCAGTATTTTCGTTAGATCCTATAGATTACTTCCCTTCGGTCAGTGGGTCTTCGACAAATATCGTGTTCAACTTGCCTCTGTCGCCTCATCATAAATAACATCCGGAAATAAACAACAAGTATTCTTAGCTATTCGTTTGTTATTATCTGATGTTTGAGTTAACATTTACTTTTTCTTTTCTATCGATTTAAAAACTCATATCTATCATCCTCACAAATTGTATTATCCTCAACTTCGGGCAAATGAAAGAAGTCTATTAAATGATCTTCTGGTGAGTCAACATACTTACTAATGGTTTTGTATGATTTGTACTTACTATGCATGAGTATTCTTTTTACATACTTTCAACTTCATCAAAGTGAACATAGAATTTTAATTTCTCGTCCATATTCAAATTGAAATATTCATATAGGTCCGGAACTATTGGCACAAAAATCTTATCTTTGGTGATAATCGTTGTTGAACGAATAGTCTTTCCACCTGTAGAATTAGGAATCTTTCGTGTTAGCTCTAAATCATAATAAAGAGTATTTTTTCCACATGCATCAGTAAATATATATATTAACCTATGCATACTCCAAATAATTCGCGTGGTATGAGGTGCCGAAAAGAATATCCGCTTTTGCTTGACCATTCTGTCGGTTAAGGCCATAAACATTTGATTGTTCTGCAAAACTGGGGTCATCGTATCTGTTTTCAATATGCGCAATTTTGTATCTACATCAAGACACATTATTGGAGGCATCGGTAGAATATCATAATCTCCCAAACTGTTTAATGCATCTATAGACTTGTTTAATGCATTAGTCTCAATGTTAGTGATTACCTCTGACACATCTCCGACTTGTGACTTATTGATAGTTTGCTGATGCTTATTACGCTCTATCCTTGCAAATTTCACAAAATCTTCTGGAGATATCTCATTAGCACGAAGTTTGCTGATCATTTCATCCATTGTTCCCATCATATCATAAGGGATAACATATTCATCTTTAATATTATGCAACACCCTTGTTATATAATCAGTTCGCTCCTTTACACTCTTTGGAATGAATGCCGAAAATTGCTGGTACAAAACTACTCTAACAAAATCTTTCGCCATAGGCGTAAATAGACGATAATTATCTTTTCGAATAGTTACCAACCTATTAACATCATTATTATTAGGGGAGATATAGATACAAAAACTCCCCTTGTCTAAATCATGAGTAACAAAGACATTAAGATAATGAGAGATATCTGCCAGTTTTATATCAAATCCTTTCACATAATAATCATCTTCAATGATACTTTTTAATTCATTCAGAACAAAGAAATGATCGATACTTATTTCTTTTGATGAATACTCTCTAATAACCTGTATTTCATTCGGTATAGATACAACTTTCACATATTGCAAATAAGTACGTTGAATTCTTTTTCTAAACGCATTATCAGATATAGACAATATAGTTTCAGATGAATTTTGAAACTTTGTCAAAACGGTTGCATCCACACCGTCTGCATATTTATAATTCCCAGAATTTTCTAAAGTAATATCACCCAGTTCTATAAATTTATCTTCATTTGCTACCTTTATTTTTATGTGTGAAGCTAAATTTAATTCAAAATGATTTGCTACATACTTTAAAAATTCGCCATATTTATCACAAATCAATTCCTTAGACATTACCTCTGTCCACTTTTTTTCTATGGATTGAAGCAAAGAATATACGAATTGAGTTGACTCGCGACTTACAGCCTCCCTACCAGCTGTTGGCACCAAACAATCTAAATTAGCTACACCTCCGAAATCATATTCAGAAAGCACATTTATATTAGACAGGCCAAATCCATTTCGCAATCCCATCAAAGATTTTTCTGATGAATTCAAGTAAATATAACCCTTGAGTCTTGTTCCATAACTATTAATATCGTAAGCTTTGATATAAACTTGCAAAGGAAAACTATTGCCATAACCAATATCAAGTTTATAGGAATAAGCAGATGAAGTAATCTGTAATCCACTTATCTTTCGTTCAAATGAAGTCGTTTTTTTCGGAAACTTCATACCATTGACATATACTGGAATCTCAATATATTCAATGTACTGACGAAGATAATTGATAGCAGAGTCTGCATTAATAGATCCTTGGCATTCTAAAGTTGCAACTACACGAGTTCCTACTGGTATATCATTGCCGTTACGTGTAACAATCGGAATAGATTCTTTAACATTCAATTTATCACGCAATGCTTCCGATTCAAAAGATTTATTTTCACCATAACGATGAGTCAGAATCTCTAACTTTGTACAAACACCAAAGTTGGCTAAAGCACCAATACCGAAATGCCCAACCACGCCAGCAGCCAGAGCTTGCGCATTATTTTTGCCACTGTTACCTGCTTTCCAATAATTATTCGTAAGAATATCATCATTCATTCCGATACCATTATCTTCTATAATAATTTGCGTATCAGAAATATTTATATTTATAACTGGCTCAAAAGCGGAATCGACTTGCTTTCTTTCCAATATAGCATCATAGGCATTTTGCACATTTTCACGAAGCATGGCCAATGGTGAATCATACAAATCATTACCTAAGATACGAATCATCTGTTTGGCATCAAACTCCATTGATACATATAAAGTTTCACTCATAGCTATATTATTTTAATGTTTGCAATAAAGTTTTCACATTATCATCTTCAAAGTTTTGCAACTGCGGATCTGCTAATAGTTCCTGTTTCTTAACGTCATCATTTAGCTGCATTGCTGCAACTATTTTAAGAATAGCATCTTCTACAGTTTTTATCTCTTTGATATTTTTATATACATAATCATAATCCTTAATCTCTTTCAGATACATTTTGAAGAGCTTATCATAAGATATATGTGTTTCCTCTTGCAACTGTTTGATTGCCTCACATGCTTTTTTGTAATCACCACTCTTCTTACATTGCCTATCTATTTCCAAAAGTATCTGATTTTCGGATAGTTTTTTCAGATGAACCTGACAATGTATCTTATTGATAGCATTAGGCAAAGCTTTCATAGCCCAATGTGGAATCTTATTATTCGGATTTGGATTCTTATCTTCGCGAATATTTATATCTATATTGGCGAAACCATTATGCTGATCTATCTCAATGACATTGTACTGCCGATGATTACCAAATGCCAATTCTTTCTTCGTCCCAAAAAGAGTTCCAGAACTAATCAATAATAGTTTTTGGGTCTGCTCATTCTTGGCCAGTAACATATCAGAATACTCTTCTGCAACTTGAATTTGATGCTGATGTCCAAACAGACCTATGTGTACATCATTAACCAGCAAGTCTGTTAAGATAGCTCTATCCATATAATTAGTTTCTAAGGGCTTCCCATAATAATGATGATGCCATACTGCTATATTCAAGTATCCTTTATTATAACTACTATTCAGTTCTGCTCCTACAGAATTTACAGCTTCCTCTGCAATATTGCCAGTATCACACAAATGATCTAAATTATAACAACTGTTAAGACCACAAAATGTAACCGAGTATTCATCGTCAGTATAAACATAAGCTTCCTTGTCAGAATCAGTTGGATATGTTCTTATACCTGCATAGAAGTGATTGTAAAAACTAACAAACAACTCAAAACGCCTTTTATATGTAACAACATCATAAATTTCATAGAAAGTTCTTTCCTTCCAACTCCAACGCAGCTTTGTTGATTGTGAAAAATATTCTTTGCAACATTCTACATAAGACTTTGTCGAAGGTGTGACACTAAGCCCTGTAATACGCCGATTTACATCATGATTGCCAGGAACGATAATACATCGTTTTCTGTTATTATCAAGATATAAATTACATATCTTATCAAGAAATGCTTCAACTTCCATATACTGATCAGCTATTTCCTGGTCAGTATAAGCTCCTTGAATCAAATCACCACTAACAACAATAAAGGATGGTTTTAATATCCCTTCATTACTTGTATATGAATCCAAATCACGCTTTAATGATTGAAGCAAGGAATCATAATCAACTTCAGAGGACTTGTGTATATCAGAAATATGTAATATTGTATATTTCATAAATTCTATTTTAAAGGATTCTACAGGAGTTTGTCGGCTAGCACATCATCAAGATTCTATCAATCTGCCACTCTCACGCAAACGTTGCTTAAAACCTTGACTCACTGTATCTGCCCATTCATGAAAGTTTTCTTTCATCTCTTGTTTTTGCTTTTCATCAAAACCAGAATAGGCTATTTTTTGCACTATACATTTCTGAGCCGTTTCCTTGGCTAAGTCCAGTTCTTGTTCTGTCACTTTGCCATTGGTAAGTTTCTCGCCTAATTGGGCGTAGAAGTTGCCTTCACAAAAGGCTGTGCAATATTCTTCTGCTGTCATAATACTTATATCATTATATGTATTGCATCATTCAATGCACTCAGAAAATAAGTTCATATAGGAAAACATACGATAAAACAAGTAATCGATTTCGTCAGAATTTTCAATTGCAATTTTGTCTTTCTCAAAATGACGAATCTGATACTCATTACCAATTTTTGTCAATGCAAGGCATTCATCGTTTAGCAACTGTCTGAAATTAGTATCATTACCAGACAATTTGTCAAGCACTCTATCAACCGACTTTCTTTTATCTACTTTTCCGTCTTCAAGAAAAAAGGTCTTTGAACGTTCAAATGCATCCCAAAGCTTCTCCAACGCTAATTTCCTATCCTCTAATTTTGGCAAAAGCATTTTGCCAGTAGCATCAGAGACAAGCCCATTTAATGTAAGGTCTTTTGTCTGCACTACTCGATGAATGATAAGATTAAGAGGCGAAGGGACTATTCGCTCGATCCGACCTGCGTCTGTCAACGTATAATTTAAGCCATTGCGTTCGAACAACTCATTGATTTTCTCTTGGAATGCTTTTCTATTAGCTCCTCTATCATCTATGCAGTAATGATAATGTTTGAAATATGTATGGAAATTTCCAATTTGCCTTACATCTTTTATATTATGATGAATATACTCTACTAAGTCTAATACTGCATAGGTGTTGATGTCTTGTGCTTCAATGTCGTTGTCAAATGGTGAAACGATTGGTTCTGTCAATCGATTAAGCCCCATACCTAAATTCGGAATAATAGACTTGATACCATCACTCAATGCTGCTTCATCACATCCACAAATTTCTCCAGAATCATCACATCTTTCTGGAAAAGAAGCAGCCAAAGAAGCATTGGCAATAAACTCGTTTATTATCAAGACTATACCGTTCCATATAGCCACATTGATTTCCGTCAATGTACGAGGTGGCATTCCTTGTTCTTTATCTGAGAAATATTTCATTTGTCTTATCTCCTCATTATCTTTGCTGCAAATTCAAAGAAATCTGCAACGTTCTTGAATTTATCAAACTGTCGGCAATACATGCTCGCATAAGGTTCGGGAATCCTACTGCGTATATCTGCCTTTATCATACTTGCCAAAGCTTCCTTTGTGTAGGCTTTCAGCAATTCGTTGTATTGTTCATCGCTCATAATATTCTCTGTTATTTCAACATCCTTGCTATATACATCATCCCATATACTACGAGACCCTTATATTCATGTATTCGAAAGTAAAGAAGCAAGTTGTCTTAGCTTTTTATCTGCAATTATTGATTAAATATTGTATTATTTTAATATAAAACATCTTCATTACAGAATATACTTCCGCTATTTAAAAATGTAAAGACTTTGCAGGCTTTTCCATTATTTGCATTCTTCAATATTCTTGAATAATTATCTGATTCCGAGAGAAGTGTCATTGCATTCTCTGACAGTAATAAATCACCAAGATAGAACGGAGAATCTTCACGATTAGCGATATGTTCTGCCCAAGGGCAAGCATAGACTTTTCCTTCGGCATCTATTCCAAGTTTATCAATACCTAAGTCACAATATTTCTTGCCGTCCATGTCATCAATAGATGAAAGTGCGCAATGGAAACGATAAATCTTATTTTCTTTGACTATTTTCTTTGCTGCTGAGTAATAATCTTTACGCTTTAACTCTGTAGGATACGTTGCATAGGACTGCTTACCAACTGGCATCAATCGAAGGAACAGTATATCTTGAATCTTGAGCTTTGCAAAATCTTTCTTAATTTTCAATAACTGAGATTCATTCAAATCTGGATGAAGTACCACCAAAGCAGAAACCTTTATTCCTTCTGAAATCAAACTTTTGGCTAACTTGTAATTATCCTCACTATATTCTTTCGACCGATAATGATAAGCATTACTCTCTTGCGGATAATCATAAGTGAGTTCAATATTGATGTGTTTTTTCTTCAAGAAATTTCGATCTATCTTTGATAAAACATCAGATGTCGTCGTTAGACTTATTTTATTATGTAATTTTACAGAAGCATATTCTATAACTTCTTTCAATTTAGACACATCAATTTGGTTTCCTGTAGCCAAATCTATCTCCTTAATATTTAGATAGGTCAATGAATCTATGATTCTTTTAGCAGTATCCATAGAAAAATCCTCTTGTTCTGGATTTTGCTTACCATAAGCACAGAAAGCGCATCCCTTGGTGCACACTTTGAAAAGATTCCATATAACTTTAGTGCGACCATTCACTTTTGAGTCAGCCAATGGGCGAATTAAGTTTATCTTATTCTCTATCTGGTTTATTACATCACCATTATGCATGATAGTCTTGGAATCCTTCTTCAAATCTTCCAAAGTATAAGCCGAATAACCTGACTCCTGTAATTTCTTGTTCATTTCACTGATATAAAATCTAGATGTTGGATAAACGAACAGATACCTATATTTTATGTTGTGTGGCAAGGATTTCGAGTTGAGCTTGGTATTCTCATGATTCATTTTATCCAAATATACATAATCTATAGGAAATGATAAATTGAGTTTTTGGGATATTTTCAAGATTATATCTTCTTTTTTGTTAACATCCTCATTTATATCCAAAGACAAGTATGGGAAGAACATGCTTTGATCCCAATTTGAATTTTTACTAACATAAAAAGCAAGTGTTCCTTTTTCAAACTTCGGAAAAATCAAAATAACAGTATTGTCGCTGTCGAACATGTTGTTCTTTATAATTTCCTCCTTAATTTTCATTGAATCCTGTTTTATAAGATAACCATTTTGCAAATTATGGACTACTATTACCACAATTGAAAGCAGACTTAATCCCAAGAACAATTTGAACATGGTTTGAATCTCTACTGCTTGCAATCCGAAAATTCCATTAAAGGTATTGGTTGTAAGCAATGGTATCAGACATGTAAAGAATACTGTAGTAGAGAAAGACAATGCATATGTCCATCCATCAGTAGACTTGCTCATAAAGATATTTGAGAGCTTTTCATCGGAAATCAAGATATAGGTATTTTTGTCCCCCTTCTCTTTTTCCTGTTTGTTGACGTATTGGCACAATACAAAAATGATAACCAACAATACTCCATAAGAAATGAGTTGTATCCAAATGTTGTCAAAGAGGAACCCCATCAATATAGCCAATGCAGATATGATGATGATTACTATTTTATAGTTCATAATGCAATTTTATTAATATGTTAGTGCTCAATTTAGGGCATAGTTTTTTGTATCGGAACTCTTGCAAGTGCCTGTATATTGAGTTATAAAAACAACTTGTTTATTAACTATTACATACATCTTACACACAAGTGATTTTCGGCTGCACTCGGCATAGTTCAACGCACTCGTTTGCACGAAAATTCTTCGCTCGACAATCTGAAAGCAACCTTTCATTGTACTCACTTATCGAAAAAGTTTCATACTTTTTCTCGCCATGGCAAAGTTCAAGCAAGCTTGCTTTGCTCATGACTTATCGAAAAAGTTCCAAATCTTCACTGCTGTACATAATTCAATGTTTTAAATTCAGCAGCGAAGTTACTTCTTTCTAATTTAAGCCCTAATTTGAGTGCTTACTGCTTACTGTTTTTATATGTTATTCTGTTTGCCATTCATTACATTCAGAACTTCCTAATAGCAATCCTCCAAATGTCCCAATATACTTTGTGCTACAACTTCTCCTAATACCGGAGGGACGGCATTACCTATATATCTTGAAGCTTTTGTTAAGGAAACATGTTCCTCATCTTCAAAGAATCTATATGACATTGGGAATGTTTGTAACAAGGCTGCCTCTCTTGCAGAAATAGCCCTATCCTGTTCGGGATGTCCAAATCGACCATTTCCATATCCAGTACATTGAGTAGTCATCGTTGGACTTGGCTCATTCCATTTCATTCTGCCATATACACTACCAAAACTTCTTCCTGATTCTTTTTTATGACATTGAAGTTTTAATTCCTCCGGCCATTCTTTCCAACAGCCTCCTTCTCTCGTTGCTTGAATACGTCGGAGATTCAAAAGGGTTAAAGCGGATGAACGATGTAGGGGATCTTGATGGTTCATTTCTCCTGCAACAATATGTGGAAGTCCTGATATAGTTTGCCAAACAGTCTTATAATCCTTGGAATTTGTTATCGTTGGTGGAATCAAATTGATTTCACCAAAACGAGAAGCTAAAAGAACAAGCCTCTTTCTTGTCTGAGGGATACCATATTGAGGACAAAAAACAATATTGACGGACACATGATATTCTTTGCTCTTTAGCAATGCCACAAAATCACCCAAAACATCTTTTAACTTGAATGCTTTTATCGCTGGGACATTCTCCATCGTTATTATATCAGGCTTCACTTCAGATACCAGTCTTCCGAACTCATACAACAAGTCATACTTGTTAGCATCCTTTTCTTTATTTTTAAATGCATAAGAAGAAAATGGTTGGCATGGAGCACAGCCTGCTAAAATTCTCACGGAATTCTCACGATAAAGCGAAACAATCTCTTTTTTAGTTACTTCTTTGACATCTTTATAAAAGAATGGTGCGTCGTTATTATATTCGTAGGCGAATCGACAAGTTTTGTCTAAGTCGAACCCTCCGCAAATATGGAATCCTTTGGATTTCATACCAAAACTCAATCCGCCTATTCCACAAAACAAATCTACGACATCTATTTCTTTATAGGGTTTGCGTTTACGTCCTCTTCGCTTCATTTCACTATACTAATAGAAGTTGACAACCTAAGCATGTTCGTTTTTCGATCTTTGGGAATATAGCCCAACTTGGTACTAACAGACTCTACCTTTGCACAAAAAAGGTCAGCATTAAGCTTTGTCATAGATATATTACCATCTTCATCCATGATAGTTGTTTGCCAAGTAACAGAATCATCAAGAGGCTTTTGGGGAGTAAAACCTGAGATATTGATTATGCTATGGTCAGACTTTGTTATCCAAGCAGCTCCAATTTCTGCCATTGTACCAAAGGAACTTACAATGTTTTCACTTGTCACAAAAATCACATAAATTTTTTGATCTGAATAGCTATTAACAAAGAAGTCTCTCAGATAATCAAAAATCGGGACATCCAAAGGTATTCTAGAAACTTGATCATCACAATTGGAATATATAATCTCCTTTGCAGGAATTCCATTATAAAGTAAGAAATTATAGACCAAGTCTGAAAGATTTTTATCTTTACCAGTTTGACTTATCAAAATTTTCTTTTTGGCTTTGTCCACTTTACTTTTCAATCCGAAGTTTGGTATATTCTCATTTATCGCCTCATCAACAAAGCTTTCAACTTCCTCTGAACTCCAATTATTATTTTTCTTTTGATTTAATTTGCTAGAAATACTATCCCCAGCCTTCTTCTTGAAATTATCAACATTCCTTTTGAGTTTGTCTTCCAACTTTTTCTGGTCAGCCAATTGCTTTTTCTTTTCGTTGGCATTTTTCAGAGATGTGAATAAGACCTCAAGTTTCGGATTTAGACTTTGAGGTTGAATTTATTGCATAAAAAAGGCTTTGAGTATTTCCGTATGTCACGGAAAATGAGTAAATTAGATGTGACAAAAAAA
>OGLS01000109.1_pt1 | contig 89750 bp, 69 predicted proteins | sample 1572881 | NCBI WGS metagenome assembly OGLS01 (sample SAMEA2582013, study PRJEB24529) | metagenome | biome: Human gut stool | place: China | collected 2011
ATCGAAATATACTTTAGTTTTTTGTTGAACTATTTTTGTAAAATAAAAAGTAATGCAAGTGGTCGCTGTCAACCAAAAAGAAACACACTATGAAGAAAGTAGTAAACAGAAATTTATGTCAAAATAAAACATAAACCTATTACAAAAAACATCATAAACAAGCTATTATAATAATCTTTGTATAAGGCTCTCACTATAACTCTTGATGAAATATTCCGTTATTTGGAAGAAGCGGACAAGTTTTATCCAGTTTCCATTGATGAGTTTCAAGCCATCGCCAAATATCTGGAGGGGGGCCATATTATGGACACATGATAAAGTGAATTTTGCCATTAAAAATATCTTATCATAACTGAACTTTACCTATTCTTAGCTTCTGTTTCAATTCCTACCTAAGCAAAAAGAAGCTCTCATCACTATCTGTAAGGAAAGGCTCAAGAAATCATTTCCTCTAAGTTTTTAAAAGTTATAAGCTAACATTCAGCTCTGTGCAAGGAGTTATAAAAGGACTTTTGGATAAAGATTTTGTGACTAATGAATTGGGGATATATAGCGTGACAGATATTTGATATCTGCTTAAGGAAGAAGACAAGCTAAAAAAGGAAGACTACCGTGGGTATATATTTGATAATCCGGATTCTGATTTACTTTCAAAGTTGTACTTGCATTGTTTTCACTTATAGGAATAGATAATGATGCTTTTTCGTATACGTGCGGCTCTAAAAAGTATGTCTTTCGCCAATCAATTCTTTGGTCAGAAATTACACGAAAGATTACGAATAGATTTAAGCAAATCGTGAAAATCCGTGTAATTTCTGTCCTTAAAAAGAAATAAATAGTGGGTACATGTTCATGCTGTAACCCATCGTTGTAATGGTGCTATTTCGTTGGAAGTTCAAGTATTTCTTGCTTCTCACCAAAACTACCGGCAGAACAAGTAAAGGTTAATGTCATGTTGATGTTGTTATCAGTTAATACTCCTTTTCCTTCTGCGTAAACAGCTCCATACTTAGAATCTGTAAATACATATTGTTGTTCTATAGCAGCGTTTGTACCGTTCATTTTGATGACAAGATCCTTTCCTTCCTCAAAAGGCTCAATTAATTTATACCATTCAGCATGGGCAGCCTTTCTAACTTCTACTGTAAAAGTTGCATTAAACATACTAGAGTGGTACGTACCTTCTCCAAAGACATCCCACTGAATACCATAAAAAGAACTTTCAAACGCTGTTTTGGTATTACCTTTTACTGCCACTGCCGTAATGGTATAATCACCTATCAGTCCGGTGACAACTACATCTTGATTGGATGTGCCTGAAATTTCCTCGAGTTTGATGCCTTTTTCTGTTACCTGGTCCATATAGGCTGCTTCACCATTGATTTCAATGAAGTCTGCTTTTTCCGAAGTAAGTTCGCATAAGTAGTAAGCTTCTTGTGTCTGGCTATTGGCAGAAATTCTTAACTTAATATCGTTATCTGCATTATAGCCTTCACCTGGAGCATATTGGTAGATAATGACAGCGGGTCGGGAATCTTCTCCGGGATTGGTGCCTTGCTCCTCGGAACAAGAGGTTATGGAAGCTGCAATGAGCAGCCCCATAAAAAGTGTATTAATATATTTTCTCATCACTTAAATCTTTGTAGGTTATTATTACCATTGATATTCACTTGAATCAGAAGTAGGGGCTATCGGAGTAGGGTTATTGGTACAAGCTGGATTGTAGTTTGTCTCCGTTTCCACAATACATAGATTCATCCAATCTGGGGGTGTCTGTACATTCCACCGGAAAGTTTCTATGTGATTTGTATTAGCATAGCTTCGGATAATACCCTTGTTCAGCCTCTTGATGTCGAATGTAGCGAAACCTTCGCCCCATAATTCTACACGTCTCTGCCACCATACTTCATTTTGGAAAGCAGATGTCTCATAATTATAGTAAGAATCATTGTGCTTGCCATATACATACTCTGCATCACGAGTCTTTGCGAAGTCTGTTAACAATTGTATTCCTCTGCTCTCATTTTGCATGCCAGCTGCCTCTATTTCTATAAGCTTCATTTCTTCTATACGCATTAAAGGTACTGCGCCCAAGAAACCAATATATTGATTACTATGTCCTTCAGGGCCACCAGCAGCACGGAATTTCAAGGAGAAACCGCCCACAGTTTTAGGTCCTACACCGTCATAACCGGATGAGTATACATCTTCTGGATAATCAGAGTATTCTTTTAGTGCTTCTATAATTTCATTAGGTGATTCCAAATTATCCAGTTTGAAATCAATAAAACACTTCTTACGGAAATCCGTTGCCGGAATCGTTTCATACAGATGGCGATCTATACTGAATTGGTAGCCATAACTGGAAGCATATCCGCATTTTGAGCCGTTGACCTCAAGGTACATGAATGATCCCCACGAACCATCCGCATCGTTATTAGTAATAACAGGGTCTGTACTCTTGAATTGCAAACCAAACATCCACGAGCTGTTAGGCGTGTTGAAGCCGGTTTCACGACTCAGATACTCTTCCCGACTCATCATGCTATAGCCTTCCTGCGCTAATTTCGCATATCTCTCGGCATTAACCCAATCTTCCATGACCTGATAAGCACGGGCTTTCAGTCCATATACAACAGATTTATCCGGTGTAGTGATATCTGTACGTGTATATCCATCCAGATATTCTTCTGCTTTATCGAGGTCGGAAATGATAAAGTTCCACATTTTCTCGTTTGTGGCACGTGGATTATTGGTCAAGTCTGCAAGAGCAGTCTGTTCCGTAATGATAGGTACGGTTTCTGCATTCTTGTCCAATCCATAGGTTTTGTTAGCAAACATACGAGCCATATCCATATAGTACATGGCACGCATGGCAAGTGCAATGCCGGCACCAATTTTATGTTCTTCCGAAGGATTTTCTCCAGCTAAAGAAAGAACTGTGTTGCAATTCTTTATCCATCCGTAATAGATGGTCCATGGGAACTGTGCAACGGCATAACGCGGTCCCAGGGATGTAGAACATGTATACCAAGTCTGATACCAATGTCCGGCATCATCTATAACTACATCTTGTCCCATAACATCACGTATCTGGAAGAATGTAGGATAACCGAAGTCATACGGATAGTTGGCATTATACAACACCTGACCTATCATTGATGAAGTAATGCCGTCCACAAAATTCTGATAAGCATTAGGGGCATCGGCTGTCTGATCTTTGGAGGCATAATCCGTTTGAGGATTAATCTCCTCTATGCAACTGGTTGCAGTAAACAATCCTGATACAACAATAGCAAAGTTTAATATTATTTTTTTCATATTATTTTCTTGGTTTATGTTTAGAATGTCAGTTGAATGCCACCCGAAATATTTCTTGCAGGAGAATACGTGGAAATAGAAGTGTTTCCGTCATAAGAATAACGTGGATCGAATCCTTTGCGAGCAGACCAGAAGCAAAGATTCTCACCGGCTGCATAGACGCGAAGTTTGGAAACAAATTTAGTCCACTTTTTCGGGAAGGTATATCCTACTGTGAAAGACTGGAAGTTTAGGTAGCTGGCATTGGTCAAGAAGCGACTTGAACTACTGAATACAGTATATTTGTCACCAAACTGCCAACGTGGAATATTGCTTTCCGTATTGTTAGGACTCCAAGACTTAGCATAATCCTTGTGAATAGCAGAGCCTGCACCATTTGAGGTCTCATTGGGTGACATTAATGAAGCATAGCGGAAGTCTTGAACCTTGCCACCTATTTGATAATCAAAAGAAACAGAGGCATCGAAACCATGTATACGTAATGTCGTATTGAAGCCACCGAATACTTTTGGAAGAATAGAACCTTGCTTGTAATAAGTAGCCTCATTAGGGTTGGTGGTTGTAAATGAATGGTTTTTACCTGGAGCACCAGCTTGTTTCAATTCAGAATCTACCCAATAAAGTGCTTCACCCTTTTCATTGACACCGGCATATTCAATGCAATATGCGTTATAAAGCGGGCCACCTACTTCATACCAATTACCACCCATTCCTGTGCTGTTGGTTTCGTTGAAACCGCCCATTCCACTGGTCTTGGATTCCGGCAGACTCAATATTTTGGTCTTGTTATGTGACAAATTGGCCGAAACCGTCCAATCTATATTATTCGTACGGATGATTGCACCTGTCAAAACAGCTTCAATACCCATATTGCGTATATCACCTACGTTGCCGTAGTAACCACGTGTACCGGAAGACTCCGGGATAGACAGCCAAAACAGCAAATCTGAAGTCTTTTTTACATAATAGTCTACATTACCGCTTAAGCGACCTTCCCATAAACTGAACTCAACACCCAGATTATAATTGGTTGTTGTTTCCCATGTGATGTCCGGATTACCCATACGTTTGAAAGTTGCTCCCATGGATGTGCTTCCAGTAGGTACAAGGTCGTAAAGATCCGTGTAGGCATAAGCACCAATATTGTCATTACCTTGTTGTCCTACAGAGAATTTTAATTTCAGCATATTGAGCCATGATGCACTACTTTGCATAAAATTTTCTTTACTGATTAACCAGGCACCACCTACAGACCAGAAATTACCCCAACGATTTTCTTTGGCAAAATAAGAAGATGCATCACGGCGGAAAGAAGCAGATGCAAAGTACTTTTGGTCATAGTTGTATTGCGCACTACCAAAATATCCCTCTACATTATATCCGCTTTTATAAGAAGATGCATCTGAAATCTTAGCAAAAGCATCTATTTCTGGAATGGAGGGCGAAAAACCACCTTGAGCTATAGCCCCTAGGAATTTAGTGGTTGTCTTGTAATATTCGTGTCCTACCATTACATTCACACTATGCCGGTCAAAATCTTGGAAGTAAGTCAACGTCTGTACATTATTGGTACGTAAGGCAGAAGTAGACTGCTTATTGATTTCACCATTTACGCCAACTTTAGAACCATAGAATGGATTAGAGTAATTAGAGTAATTGGTCTGTCCCCAATTCACAGTACTGGTTACATTGGCTTTCAGAAAGCTGGTTATATTTACGTCTGCTGTAAATGTAGCGTTCAATTGGTCGCCACCGTTTTCAAGTACGTCATACTGATTGGCTGCTAACGGATTTGCAGTCGACATAAACGGACGATTCAAGCCATAATCATTTGAAGGAATACCGAAATCATATGCGTTATGTCCACGGTCATCTTGTTTGATAACCACATTTCCATTAGCATCAACAACTCGTACATAGGCTGGATAGATGGGAGCGATAGAACTTGTAAAATACATCAGGTTTGCACTGTTAGCAGCAGTACTTTGATTCGGAACAGAATGTTGTACAGAATGAATATAACCTACATTGGCTCCTAACTTTAGCCACTTTTTTGCTTGATAGTCTGCACGGATACGTCCACTGATACGTTCATAATCCGAGTTGACTATAATACCTTCATCGTTCAGGTAGCCTAAACTTGCATAAAAGGAAGAACGTTCATTGCCACCGTTCACACTTATATTATATTCTTGACGCAAAGAGTTACGATAAGCCAAATCCTGCCAATCATCTGGCTGTAAATAATATTCTACTCCATCACGCGTATATTTGCGTCCCAAAGTAGCATTCGGATTCAAGCGACCATTCATGCCAATAAGCATTTCACCTTCCGGAACGTTATATACATTATATCCCAAATGGTCAATCATTGTTTTGTTAGCCCATGCATTCGCAGTAGCTGCAGAATTTCCTTGTCCAAAGAACGAATAGTTGTAAAGTTGTGAATAATAAGCCTCATAATATTGCCCCGGATCAGTAATGACATCATAGTCTTGTACTGCACGTGAGTTTACGCCCCATCTCATATCAACATTGACCTCGGCATCCTTGGTTTGTCCTCTTTTAGTGGTAACAATGATTACACCAGCTGCACCACGCGCACCATAAAGTGAGGCAGAAGCCGCGTCTTTCAAAACAGAAATCGATTCAATGTCGTTTTGAGGTATATTGGAAAGGCTAGCTGTATAAGGAGCCCCATCTACAATAATCAAAGGATCTGTACTGGCATACATGGAGGCAATACCGCGTATGTTGATTTTATTATCGTTGGAGCCTGGTGCACCAGAGCTTCCGCGAATCTGCAGACCGGCTACTGAACCCACCAAAGCATCAGATACATTAGTTGTTATACGCTTAGACAATTCTTCCGTATTTACCACTGCAGCAGAACCGGTAAATGCCGACTTTTTTGCAGTACCGAAAGCTACTACCATTACCTCGTCAAGCATCTCTGTATCAGATTTCATGATTACTTTTACACTAGGCTTGATAGCCACCTCCTGAGTCTGCATACCGATGTATGAAATCTGCAAAGTTTTCGCAGAACTCATAAAAATATAAGTTGCTAAAAATAAGAGTTTTATAAGTAACAGTTAAGTTACCATTCAGAGCAAAAGTATTTACACATATCATTCTGGCCATATCTAATAATCGAATTATATTACCAAAGTGCTACCTATAATCTATAATAACTGTTGATTATTAGCGCTTTGTATGGACGACTGTTGGATAATAATCATATCATAAATATACTTATTGCTTTTTGAAATAACATTTTGTAAGCAAAAAAGTATTGGTAGCTTAAGTCTTCCGTTTATAACTTGAACTCGGCCTCTCTATCAAGTTTAAAATGAAAATCATCTGTTATGCTATCATACTATAGGGGATATACTTCTGATTTCAAGCATATTAATCCGTGCAAAACAGGTGTGATAGATAAAATTATTTACAACTATCTATCACGCCACACATTGCTTTAAAAATGGGCTAACCCCTATGTGTATTTACACCTGATTGCACGGAATAATTTATTGGTTATCGGTGTAAAACTTTTAGTTTTATAGGAGAAAACTAAAAGTTCCAGCATTACAAAACAACTTGCTTACTACTTATTAAAGCTGTTATCTGTCTTTTTTTTGATACCAAGTGCTGCTTGCTTTATTTTTTCCAGGTCATGGACAATCGTCATATCCATAATATTGGTATACACTTGTGTCGTTTTTACGCTTTTATGACCAAGCAGCTTTTGTACAGTAGTGATATTTACACCATTATATATAAGTAAAGTTGCATTGGTGTGACGGGCTGTGTGAAATGAAATCTTTTTTGATAACCCTGCCAATTTCGCAATGATTATCAGGTCTTTATTAATATTTGAGTTATCTCTTAAGCGGAAAAAATCCTCCAGATTATTGCGGTATTTATTAAGGATTACAATTCCTTTGCCTGCAAAAAGGAGATAAAGGGGTAACCGCACTTCTGTTCCGGTCTTTACAGATTTATATATAAGCCACGTTTCCTGATTTATATCTACAATGTTTTTCTTTGATAAATTTGTAAAATCAGAGTATCGCATTCCTGCATAACAGCAGAACAGAAAAGCATCCAAGGACTTTTGCAGTTTCATATGCTTGTCCGTCAGGCTCAAACGTTCCAATTGTTCCAGTTCTTCTGGTACTAAATGGGTGTGTTTGTTTTCCACGGTTTTTATTTTATACTTCCTGAAAGCATATTTCTGGATTTCAATATATTCTTTATTAATAGCAATATTTATGTGGCGTTTTAAATGTTTCATATGTTTCGCAATGGTATTGGTATGATATCCTTTCTGTTGCAGGAAGTACTCAAAAGATGAAACAAACTCGAATGTCAAATCGGAAAATACTATATCCCTTTTGAATTCTTGCAGCAATAGAAGAGTAGAAAGATGATTGCGTTTGGTGCTGTCCTTTAAAGACGAATTCGAAACCTCTTGCTTAAAGAAAGATATAAATGAAGAATTGTTCTCTCTGGTAGCTAAAGCATCCTTTAATAATTCCAATGATATACGTTTGCCCTGCTGCCATAATTCCAATTCTTTTTTCTCTATTGCTGCGACAAATTCGTAAATCAGGCGGTTGAGAGCATCTGCATTAGGGTGGTTTTTTACAACTAGTTTTTTTGCATCCCATTGTTCCGGTTTCAGATAGACTTTGGTTGAAAAGTATTTCTTCTTTCTGTCCAAATAAGCTTCTACTTGTACCAGTGCCATTCCTCTTTTGTTCAGACATTTCTTTCTGTTGTACACAAGACTGTAAATAATTTTATTCATCTCAAGTTATTTTGATTAATACTATAAACAAATAAGATGATATTCTGTGCAAAACAGGGTTTGAATAAGAATTAATATCTGCAAAAAAAGACTCTTTCTTTGACGGTCTGTTCTTTGAAGTCACTCAAAAGATTCAAGATATCTTGCTTTATCGGATGAACTAGCGTAAATATGAGAGCGTTTTTAACTATTTTATTTTAAAATATATATATTCGGATTAATAATAGAACAAAATGATTAAAACATAGTGGTAGTAAACATTACCATTTTAAGGTTCTATAATTGCATAAAACATGCTATTCAGCATAAAATAATCGAAATTCTTAACAGATTGATAGATTTGCAAGGTTTTTTCAATAAAATAGTTGTGTGTTTCATATTTATTAATATATTTGCATTTTGTTAGAGTAAAGAAACAATTAATGTAAAGTTAAACTTTAAGAGAGAATTTATGAAAAGAAAATTAATGCTGTTATTGGCCTGCCTTTTTGTGGGTATAGGTCTGGTAACTGCCCAAACACAGAAAGTCACAGGTGTTGTGATTTCTGAAGAAGATGGGCAGCCAGTTATTGGAGCTTCTGTATTGGTAAAAGGTACGCAAATCGGTGCTATTACCAATGTAGATGGTGATTTTACATTACTGAATGTACCAAGTTCTGCGAAAACTTTGCGAATTTCATTCGTTGGCATGCAAACGCAGGATGTGGCTATCAGACCAAATGTAAGAGTGATACTCAAATCAGATGCCGAACAATTGGATGAAGTAGTAGTAACTGCCATGGGTATCAAACGTGATCGCAAAGCATTAGGCTATGCGGCACAGGATTTGAATTCAGAACAACTGAATAAAGCAGGAACAACCTCGCTTGCCAGCGCTATACAAGGTAAGCTGACGGGTGTAGATATTCGTCAGTCATCGGGTGCACCGGGTGCTTCTTCTCAGATTGTAATTCGTGGTGCTCGCTCGTTTGATGGTAACAACCAGCCGTTATATGTAATTGATGGTATGCCTGTGAATACAACTGCGGATTTTGATACCGGTAAATCTGTAACGGGTGCTAACTACGCCGATCGTAGCATAGACATTAATCCTGAAGATATAGAGTCTGTGAATATACTGAAAGGTCAGGCAGCATCCGCATTGTATGGTATCCGTGCATCCAACGGTGTGATTGTCATTACGACCAAACGCGGTTCCAAAAACAATATGAACAAACCAAGCGTAACGATTTCAACGAACCTGAGTGCACAACGGGTTTCACGCAAATTCGAACGTCAAAATATATATTCGCAGGGCAACAGCATTGCAGCAGGATATGATCCGTCTTCTTCCATGACTTGGGGACCAAAAATCAGCGAATTGGCAAACGACCCCAAATATGGTGGAAACATGAATAATCAATACACTGCGGCAGATGGTATGCGCGAAGGGCAATATTACAATCCCAAACGCGCACAAGCCGGTTTGGACGGTTGGACTACGCCACAGATTTATGATAATGTGGGCGATTTTTTAGGCACAGGATTCACTGAAAACACAAACGTGAATCTATCACAAAGCATCAACGGAATAAACTATTCGTTCGGCGTGAACAATTCGCACCAGAATGGCATCATTCCTTCAACAGGCATGGACCGTTGGGGAGCGCGCGGATTGGTAGATTGGAAAATCAATCCACAGTGGAACACAGGATTCTCCATGAACTATTCATCTACTAAAATTACATCTGCACCGGGAGCCAACGATGGTATCATGAATGTGGTTTACTCTGCTCCGGCCGAATATGATTTGAAGGGTATTCCCAATCATGAACCGGGCAATCCGACAAACCAGATATTGTTCCGTTCCACCTCATTTACCAACCCTTATTGGTGGGCGGAACATAATGAATATCTCCAGCATACCAACCGTGCTTTTGGCAATACCTATTTGGAGTACCAACCGGATTTGGGCTTGGGAGAGAACTTCTCACTCAAGATTAGGGAACAGGCTGGTCTTGACATTTGGACTTCTGACTATGCCACTGTACGGGAAATGGGCAGTACGTCATCGCTGAAAGGTGGAGACATAGAGAATTACGGTTCTCAGCATAATGTATTCAATAATCTGTTCACCGTTAATTTTGACGGTAAATTCGGAAAAAGCGACGAATGGAGGCTGAACGTAATATTAGGAAACGAGTTCAATCATGAGAGTATCCGTAACTGGGATTATTACGGCAGCAACTTCAACTTTCCTGGTTTTACCAACATTGGAAATGCTACTTCACTAACATCTAGTGAGTATAAGCGACAAGAACGTACAGTAGGCTTTTTCGGAAGTCTTTCAATGTCATGGCAAGATCAGGTGTATCTGACCGTAACCGGACGTAACGACTACGTATCAACCATGCCGCGCGGCAGTCGCAGTTTCTTCTATCCTTCAGTATCATTAGGCTGGGAGTTCACCAAATTACCTTTCTTGCAGAACAATAAAATATTAAACTATGGTAAACTCCGTGCTTCGTTCGCACAAGTAGGTCAGGCCGGTAACTATTATGCCAATTATTATTATACTCCCACCTACGGGGGCGGTATGTACTCTTACTATCCGGTTACTTATCCTCTACCCAGCGGAGTATCTACTTTCACACCCTATTACCGCGTGTATGATGAAGAATTGAAACCGCAAAATACAACCAATTATGAAGTAGGTGCCGATTTACATTTCTTTGGCAGCCGTTTGAAAGTGGAATACACATACAGTTTGCAGAATGTAGAAGATCAGATATTTTATGTACCCGTAGATGGAGCGACCGGCTATCAGGAAATGTTGACCAATGCCGGAAAAATGCGCACGCATGCTCACGAACTTTCTATTAATGCTGCTATTCTGCAAGCCAAAGATTTCGACCTGAATTTGGGTATCAACTTTACCAAAGTAAACAACAAGGTTATAGAACTGGCTCCGGGTGTGGAATCCATTATGCTGGGCGGATTTGTAGAACCACAAATTCGTGCACAGGCAGGATGTACTTATCCGAACATATATGGTTTGGGCTTCAAACGCGATGAAGCAGGCAATTTGCTGTTACTGAACGGTCTGCCTCAATCCTCAGGCAATAGCCAAGACTTGGGCAACTGCTCTCCGGACTTCACTACTGGTTTTACGCTGGGTGGTCGTTATAAACGTCTTTCACTCTCTACCACATGGAGTTGGCAACAAGGTGGAAAGATGTATCACGGAACAAACATGACTCTGAATTATTTTGGTGCTACCAAAGAGTCACTTCCTTATCACGAAGGAAGTATGGTTGCTGAAGGCATAGATGAAGCAACGGGACAGCCCAATACAGTTGAAGTAAATAAAGCCGATTACTATCAGGCTTATTACAATATCACCGAATCCGGCGTGTATGACACGAGCTTTATCAAGTTACGCGACCTGACTTTAACTTATCAATTGCCCAAACTCGGTATCTTCGACATTTCGATTTACGGCTTTGCCCGTAATGTACTTGTTTGGGCTAATTTGCCCAACTTCGATCCGGAGTCTTCACAAGGCAATAATAATATGAGCGGATACTTCGAACGGTTCTCAGTTCCCAACACATCCAGCTTCGGCGGTGGTCTTACTATTAATTTCTAAACATACCAACATAAAGATTTCGATTATGAAAAAATACATATTCATGACTTTGACGGTGGCTCTTCTCGGACTGACAGCATGTACAGAAGATGCATTTGACCGTATCAACAAGGACTATGAACACCCTTCACCGGAAGCCGTCCCGGCAGCACTCCAACTGACAGATGCCATTATGTCCACAGGCTTCAGTACCGTATCGGGTGACTTTGCTTTTTACCTTTCTTCGCTCAATGAGCAAGAGATAGGTATGGGTAACAACCAATTAATGTTTGCCGAAATGCGCAACTCAAGCGAATGGGCTGCTTCTACTACCTTTAACAATGTATGGAACTCTATCTATGGCAATTTACAGAATATACGCCAAATGCAGAGTAAAATAGAGAATGAAGTACCGGGTAATGTCGGACAGTTTGATATACTGGGTATGGCACAAGTATTGGAAGCTGTAAACTTCGGTGTCCTGACCGATATGTTCGGTGATATTCCTTATAGCGAAGCTGTGCAAGGGCAAGGTAATTTGCAACCTAAATTAGATGCACAGAAAGATGTTTATACTGGTATTTTGGCTACACTCGACAAGGCTATTGGTAACTTGGAAAAAGGCAAAAGTTTGACAAGTGCCGGTAATCAGGACATAGCCTACAAAGGGGTTGCATCTAAATGGCTCGCAGCTGCTCACGCTCTGAAAGCACGCTATCTGTTGCATAAACTGGCGGTAGAACCTAACGTACTTTCAGAAGTAGCAACAGCCGTACAAAAAGCTATAGACAACGGATTCGAAGGATTTACGGTGACAGGATTTAATGGTTCTACATGTGACAATCCATGGAGTGCCTATGTTTTCAGCCGCCAGTACACAGCACCTTCAAAGACAGTAGCGGACTTGATGGAAGCCACAGATGATCCTCGCTTGGATTATTATCTGAATGCTTTGGGAAAGTCTTATACTCCGGGAGATGAAACTATTGCCAAGACAGTAGATGATGCCAGAGTAATGAAATATCAGCCGGCATGGTATTTGTTCGGTTCACAGCCTATTCATATCATGAGTAAAGCCGAACTCTATTTCATTCAGGCAGAAGTTCAACTGCGTTCAAACATTGATGCCACCTCGGCGTATCAAAAAGCAGTAGAAGCTTCTGTTACGGAAATTCTGACTTGGTTTGGAGATGAATCCACTGTACCGACTGCTGCTACAATAGCAAAAAACTATGCCATGTCTTTGGGCGCACCGACACTCCAAAAACTTTTTGAACAGAAATATGTGGCGCAAGCATTGGACGAGCAAGTGGAAACTTACAACGATCTGCGTCGCTTGAAAGCAATGGGAGAAGAGTATGTAATACTGACTAACCCGAGAAACACCCAAAGCGGTATTAACCGCTATCCGGAACGCTTGCCCTATGGCAACAGTGCGGTCATCGGCAATCCGGATGTGAAAGAAGCCTACGGCGACGGTTCTTATATCTATTCTGAGAAGACGTGGATAAACGGAGGTAAATAAATTCCAGTAAATAAATCCCTTTGTTTTAGGTTGTTTTCACAAATTCAATCTAAAATGGAGGGATTTTTCCGTATTAAAACTCATCTCCAAACATTGTTCTTTCTTTAGGAATAAAGCATTTATAAATATTTACAAAAGAACAATAGTTAATACAAGATATACTATAGTATTCCATAACAATGTATTCGTTTAAGTTCAATATATAATTGATTAAATTATATCAACAAAAAGATAAAGAAAAAAACAGAAAGTAAATTTTCAATATGATAATAAAACTGCATTATCATCATAAACACCTGAATATCAATGATATATATTAACTTCAAGTAGATAATGGGTATACCTCCAAATCCCGTACCTCTCTTATATTAGCTTTTAAAGAAGACTATACTAATTATAATCAGTTCTATTAAAGATATAATATATTAATAATCAGACATTTGCTTTTATGCAGTTCTGCGAAAACTTTGCAGATTTCATACATCGGTATGCAGACTCAGGAAGTGGCTATCAAACCGAACTTAAAAGTGGTATTGAAGCCTGATACTGAGGTGCTTGATGAAGTTGTCGTTGTTGCTTATGGTACTGCCAGCCGCCAGTCCATTACAGGTGCTGTAGCTTCTATCGACTCAAAGAAACTGGAGATGCGCCCTGTTACTGAAGTAACGGGAACTTTGGAAGGTGCTGCTCCCGGTATTCAGGTGAATAACTCATATGGCGAGCCGGGTAGCGATAAATCCGAAATCCGTATTCGCGGATTTGGTTCTGTAAACGGAACTAATGCTCCGCTGATTGTCGTAGACGGCTCTCCTTATGGCGGAAGCTTGAATGATATCAATCCGCAGGATATTGAATCTATTTCTGTTCTGAAAGATGCTTCATCTGCCGCTCTTTATGGTAATAAGGCTGCTAATGGAGTTATCATGATTACCACTAAAAAAGGTAAAAGTCATAAGTTGAACTTTCGGATTGGTGTGAAGCAGGGTATGTATACCCGTGGTATACCGGAATATGACAAATTGGGCGTAAACCAATGGATGGAAGCTATGCGTTCCGGTATGCAAAGCTATTGGGAAAAAGACGGTGGAGTTACTCCGCAACAAGCATTCGAAGCATCTAAAACAGTCAATGATGACATTGTTTTTTCTCCTATCTTTGATAAGAACGGTGCTGCCATGTTCGATGAAAATGGAAAGTTCGTATCAAAGGTAAAACCCGGTTACAATGATTTGGATTGGTTGAAGGCATTGGAGCGCACAGGTTATCGTCAGGAATACACAGCCAGTGCGGATGCTATGGGAGAAAAGTATGATATTTTCTCTTCTTTCGGCTATTTGAATGAGAAAGGATATATCATTGGCTCGGATTATGACCGTTTCACTGCACGTTTGAAGGCTAACTATCAGCCGACTTCCTGGTTTAAAACAGGTGTAAGTCTGAGCGGAACAATGTCCGGCTCTAATTATCAGGCTAATGCTCATGATGCATATTTTGCTAATCCGTTCTATACAGCCGGTCAGATGGCACCGGTCTATCCTTATTTGATGCATAATGAAGACGGAAGCGTGGCTACAGATGGCACCGGTAACTCTTATGATATAAGTAACTATGATTATTTGGGTGGTCGTAATATTATTTATGAGATTCAGAATGATATCAGCCGTAAGGAACGTAATGCCGTATCAGGTCAGATATATGGTACGATTTCTTTCTTGAAGGATTTTGCGGCTACTGTAAGGGGGGACCTCTATAATGTAAATAACACGGAAAAAGCCTTCAATAACCCCTATTGCGGTGACGGTGCTGCTAACAACGGCCGTCTTTCAAAAGTACATGACCGTACACGCGAATACCGTTTTACACAGGAACTGACATGGGCTCACGATTTTGATAAGCACCATATCGATGTATTGCTGGCTCACGAATCTTTCAAGCACTCCTATAATTATGATTTCATGATGAAGGAGCAGATGAAAGTCAGTGGAAATACGGAGATGAGCAATTTTGCAAAAATGACAAGTATCGATGGTTATAACCAAGAATACACTACGGAAAGCTATCTTTCCCGTGCACGCTATAATTTTGCGGAAAGATACTTCCTGGATGCTTCATTCCGTCGCGACGGTTCTTCACGTTTCTCCGATCCGTGGGGTAATTTCTGGTCGCTGGGTGCAAGCTGGATTATTTCTCAGGAGAAGTTCATGAAAGACCTTACATGGATTGATAATTTGAAGTTCCGTGTTTCTTACGGTGAAGTTGGTAATGATGCCGGTGCCGATTATTATGCTTACAAGGAACTGTTCTATTCGGATGTCAATGCCGGTATCGGTGCGTTCTATAAAATTCAGATACCTAATAAGAACTTGAAATGGGAAACTTCCGGTTCATTGGATATCGCGTTGGAAGGTCGTTTGTTCAACCGTTTCAATTTCTCTTTGGATTTCTTCAATAAAACATCTAAAGATTTGCTTTTCACGGTTTACAATCCGCTTTCTGCCGGTGCAACCGACTGGTTTGCCACTTCTGACGAGACGCCGTCCGGAATGTCACAATATTTTGCTAACATAGGTAGTGTTCGCAATACCGGTCTTGAAGTTGCTATGGATGTAGATGCCATCCGGACTAAAGATTGGAAGTGGAATATCGGTTTGAACCTGACTACTATCCATAACGAAATTACAAAATTGCCCGGCGGTAAAGACATTCTGCATGGAACACAGAATTACAGTGAAGGACACAGCATCTATGAATTCTATACTTATACTTATGCCGGAGTAGACCAAATGAACGGACGTGCGCTTTATAATGCAAACTCACAGCTGGGTGAAAGTACAATCAATGCTTTGAAAGCTCAAGATGAGTATGTTACTATCAACGGTAAAAACTACGTGTACAATACATCATATGCCGAAAAAGAATGGCAAGGCAGTGCACTGCCCGATGTATATGGAAGTATCAATACCTCTTTGACATGGAAAGACCTGACACTTTCCGTACTCTGTACATATTCATTGGGCGGAAAAGTATATGATTATAATTATCAAGGATTAATGTATACTACGACTAATGGTCCGGGAGCCTTGCATAAGGATGTGCTGAATGGCTGGCAAGCTGTTCCGGAAGGTATGACCGAAGATTCTCCCAATCGTTTGAATCCGAACGGTACGCCTCAGTTCGACCTTTCAAGCTTGGCTTCTACTTCTTATGGTGCAAGTTCACGCTGGCTGACGGATGCTTCTTATTTTGTCATCAAAAATATCAATCTGAACTATTCTTTCCCAAAGAAAGTCGTTACAAAATGGGGATTGGGTGGATTGAGCGTTTACGGCTCCATTGAAAATGCGGCTACTTTTACGGCGCGTAAGGGTATGAATCCTCAATATAGCTTCACCGGTTCTCAAGATAATACATTCGTTGCGGCACGTGTGTTTACGCTCGGACTTAATTTAAACTTCTAAAACGAAACAGATTATGAAATATACATTCAAGAACGTAATGATATTAGGACTCGGCTGTCTGTTGGGATTTACCTCTTGCTCGGACAGTTGGCTCAATACAGACTCCACGCAGACTGCGGAGGGAGATGTGATTTTCTCTACAACGGATAATGCAAAACTTGTTATCAACGGTATTTGCAGGACAATGGTTCAGCAACATGCCTATTATGGACAAAACTTCAACGGCGAAGGTACTATGAAGTTGCTTTATGGCGAATATCCCGGTCAGGATTTCAACTTCCCTTATATGGCACCGGGATGGTCTCCGCTGATGAACAACCAGTCTACCATAACCCAGAGCAGCAGTTCTATCTATGATTCTTACCCCTGGTATTACTATTATCTGATTATCGGAAATGCCAATGCGGTAATCAATCGTATTGATAAAGCAGAAGGTTCGCAGGAGGAGAAAGACTTCTTGAAAGCCGAGGCGCTTACATTCCGTGCTTATTCTTTCTTCCGTTTGGCTGAATTATATTGTGAGCCTTGGGCACGTAGTAATGATGGTGCTACCGATGGTGTGGTACTGCGCATTAAGGAAGTGGCCGAAGCTGGTGAAGAGACAGACTTGAAGTTGTCTACATTGGCCGAAACCTATAAGCAGGTTTATGATGATCTTGATGAAGCCCTTAGATTATATGAGGTTTCCGGACTTACCCGCGATGACATTTACTGGGATGCTACCTCTAATATCAGTTTCCCGGATGCTCCGGTGGCTCATGCCATTTATGCCCGTGCTGCTTTAACACGTCAGGATTATGCCGTGGCCAAGGAACATGCGGCTTTGGCGCGTGCCAATTTCCCCTTGATGGACACGAATACATATTATAGCGGTTTCTGCACTCCCAGCAGTGAGTGGATTTGGGGTGTGTACAATGATGCTTCCGAAACTATCTGGTATTATGGATGGCAGCTCTTCATGGCTTGTAACGGTTACTATGCGCAGCAAAATATCAATGTATGTATCAATCGTGATTTGGTTGAGTCTTTTGCCGACAGCGATATTCGTAAAGGATTGTTCTTGACGGAGTCTACATTCTTGCCGGAAGATGGAAGTAAAACATTCTTGGAGGTCGTAGGTACTGAAAGCCGTAATGCCAATAAATTTAACAGCACAGCGGAGGGTCAGGCCGCTTCTACGAAAGCCAATAAGTATGTAAAGGAGACAGTAGCATCTGCTACGTCACAGGCATATGCTTATGCCAGTCTGAAATTCCAGGCTACGGCACAGCCTGCTGTAGGTTGTCAGCCCATTTTCCGTGCTTCGGAGATGTTGTTGATTGAAGCGGAAGCTAATTACTATCTGAGTTCAGACCCGACTGCTGCACAAAACAGCTTGGTTGAATTGAATAAAGACAGCGGTCGTGACCCTCAATATACGTGCACGGTTACCGGTGAGGATTTACTGAAAGAGATTAAGAAATACCGTCGTCTGGAGTTATGGGGCGAAGGTTTCAGTTGGTATGACTGCAAACGTTGGGGCGATCCGGTGGTTCGTAACTCTTTTAAGGAAGGCGGTAATTACAGTTCGTATATTAGCGGAACATTCGGATTTAAAGATGGCAACTATGTATCGGAGTTCTGGAAATGGATTCTTCCGAACCGTGAAAGCGATTATAACAGTGCTATCGAAATGAAATAAACGGAATCCGTAAATAATTAAGGCGGGTGTGCAAGGCCGAAAGACCGGAAGGTATGGGCTGGCACATCCGCTTTCCGTTTTGTGGCATCTGGCGGCGTTCGGTGGTTTACGACAGGAATCCCTATCCTTATTATTAAAAATGGGAATGAACACTATGAGAATGGTTTTGTTTTTTCTTATATTTGCCGGCACATATAATAAAGATACATATATATAATAAGGTATAAAGTAGAATGAAAGAATTTGTAATTTCCGAAGCGCAGGTTGAAACCGCAGTATTGGTAGGTCTTATCACAAAAACTCAGGATGAGCGTAAGACGAACGAATACCTCGACGAGCTGGCATTCTTGGCTGAGACAGCCGGGGCGGAAGTAGTGAAAAGATTTACTCAGAAGTTAGACCAGGCAAACTCTGTGACATACGTCGGCAAGGGTAAACTGGAAGAAATAAAAGAATATATCCGCAGCGAAGAAGAAGCCGAGCGCGAAATCGGTATGGTGATTTTCGATGATGAGCTCTCGGCAAAGCAGATACGCAATATCGAGGCTGAACTGAAAATAAAGATATTGGACCGTACCTCACTCATCCTCGACATCTTTGCCATGCGTGCACAGACTGCCAATGCGAAAACTCAGGTTGAATTGGCGCAGTACAAATACATGCTTCCCCGTCTGCAACGTTTATGGACACACTTGGAACGTCAGGGAGGCGGTTCGGGAGCCGGTGGCGGTAAAGGTTCCGTAGGTCTGCGCGGACCGGGTGAGACGCAGTTGGAAATGGACCGCCGTATCATCCTGAACCGTATGTCATTGCTGAAAGAGCGTCTGGCGGAGATTGACAAGCAGAAAGCCACCCAGCGCAAGAATCGCGGTCGTCTTATTCGTGTGGCATTGGTAGGATATACCAATGTCGGTAAATCTACTCTGATGACGCTGCTTTCCAAGAGCGAAGTGTTTGCGGAGAATAAGCTGTTTGCCACGTTGGACACTACGGTGCGCAAGGTTATTATCGAGAACCTGCCGTTTCTGCTGTCGGACACGGTAGGCTTTATCCGTAAGTTGCCCACCGATTTGGTAGATTCTTTTAAATCTACGTTGGACGAGGTGCGCGAAGCCGACCTGTTGTTGCACATCGTAGATATTTCCCACCCTGATTTTGAAGAGCAGATAGAAGTGGTGAACAAGACATTGGCGGACATCGGTGCATCCGGTAAGCCCATGATACTTGTATTCAATAAAATAGACGCTTACACTTATGTGGCAAAAGCGGACGACGACCTTACCCCCAGAACCAAAGAAAACTTAACACTCGAAGAACTGATGAAGACGTGGATGGCGAAGTTGGAAGACAATTGCCTTTTCATCTCTGCCCGCGAACGTATCAATGTAGAGGAACTGAAGAGTGTGGTTTACCGGCGTGTAAAAGAACTGCATGTGCAGAAGTACCCCTATAACGACTTTCTTTATCAGACTTACGATGAAGAGGAAGTTTAATTCGATGAAGAATTGATTCTTCATTTTTAATTTGAATATTATGACTTACAGAAACTTGACCGAAGACGAAGTTCTTCGGTTGAAGAGCCAGTCGTGTCTGGCAGATGATTGGGGGAAAGTAACCGTTGCAGAAGAGTTTTCAACGGAATTCGTACATCATACCCGTTTTTCGGGTGAGGTGCGTTTGGGGGTATTCCATTCTGAATTTACTTTGCCGGGTGGAATAAAGAAACATTCCGGTTTGCGGCATGTAACGCTTCACAATGTAACGGTGGGTGATAATTGCTGCATCGAGAATATCCAAAACTACATTGCCAATTATGAAATAGGGCATGATACTTTCATTGAGAATGTAGACATTATTCTTGTAGACGGATTGTCCAGGTTCGGTAACAGTGTGGAAGTGTCTGTCTTGAACGAGACCGGTGGGCGCGAAGTGCTTATCAGTGACAAACTTTCTGCTCATCAGGCCTATATCATGGCGCTGTACCGTCACCGTCCGGAGCTGATTGCGCGGATGAAGGAAATTACCGATTTCTATTCCAATAAGCATGCTTCTGCTACCGGTTCTATCGGCAGCCATGTAATGATACTCAATACCGGCTCTATCAAGAATGTCCGCATTGGCGACTATTGCCACATTTGTGGTACGTGTCGTCTGTACAACGGAAGTGTCAACAGTAACGAGAACGCGCCTGTACATATCGGGCACGGCGTTATTTGCGATAATTTTATCATATCGTCCGGTTCGCATGTGGATGATGGAGCCATGCTTACCCGTTGCTTTGTAGGGCAGGCTTGCAAACTGGGACATAACTACTCTGCCTCAGACTCTTTGTTTTTCAGTAACTGCCAGGGAGAAAACGGTGAAGCGTGTGCCATTTTTGCCGGACCTTATACGGTGACACATCACAAATCCACCTTGCTTATAGCCGGTATGTTTTCCTTTATGAATGCCGGTTCCGGTTCCAATCAAAGTAATCACATGTATAAGCTCGGTCCTATCCATCAGGGTACGTTGGAGCGTGGAGCCAAAACCACTTCCGATTCCTATATCCTGTGGCCCGCAAGGGTGGGGGCGTTCTCTCTGGTTATGGGACGTCACGTCAACCATTCCGATACTTCCAACCTGCCGTTCTCTTATCTGATAGAACAGAACAATACGACATATCTTGTGCCCGGCGTCAATCTGCGCAGTGTGGGTACTATCCGTGATGCGCAAAAATGGCCCCGGCGCGACCAGCGTACCGATACCAACAAACTGGACTTCATTAACTACAATCTGTTGAGTCCCTATACCGTACAGAAGATGTTCAAGGGACGGGAGACTTTAAAGAATCTGCGTTATGCTTCCGGCGAACTTTCCGATATTTATTCTTTTCACAGTGCCAAGATACGCAATTCGGCTCTGGTGAAAGGTATCCGCTTTTATGAGATAGCCATTCACAAGTTTCTTGGCAATTCGGTTATCAAACGTTTGGAAGGTATCGGTTTTCATACCAATGAAGAGATTCGCGCCCGGTTGAAGCCCGATACACCTATCGGTAGCGGCGAATGGGTGGATATTTCCGGACTGATAGCTCCCAAAAGTGAGATTGACGCCTTGATAGACGGCATAGAGTCGGGTGCGATTAACCGTTTGAAGCATATCAATGCCGAGTTTGAACGGATGCACCGGAATTATTATACCTACGAGTGGACATGGGCTTATGAGAAGTTGGAAGAATTCTATGGCATTGCTCCGGAAAATATGACTGCAGAAGATATAATTCATATTGTCGAGAAATGGAAAGAAGCTGTTGTTGGTCTGGACCGCATGGTCTATGAGGATGCCAAAAAGGAATTTTCTCTGGCTTCCATGACCGGTTTTGGTGCGGATGGTTCACGTCTTGAAAAAGAACTTGATTTTGAACAGGTACGTGGTGACTTCGAAAACAATCCGTTCGTAACGGCCGTTCTCAAACACATTGAAGTGAAGACCGCATTGGGCGATGAGCTGATAGGACGTATGCAAAAAGTACAATGAAGATGAGGCGGAGGGATGGCAAATCCATTCGTTTTATATGATTAAAATAGAGAAAGCGGGGTTGAAGTATTAGGTTTCAATCTCGTTTTTTCTTTCTAATTAAAGAAATATTTCAAGATTACTTCTTACCTTTGCTGTTACGAAATCACTTTTAAACTAAATGAACAAGTAATTATGGCAACAACACCTCCGTTCAAGTATCAGCCCATGTTCGAAAAGGGTAAGGATACGACTGAGTATTATCTGCTTACCAAAGACTATGTGTCTGTAAGCGAGTTTGAAGGAAAACCTATCCTGAAGATTGAAAAAGAAGGCTTGACTGCAATGGCCAATGCCGCTTTCCGTGACGTTTCGTTCATGTTGCGTCGTTCGCACAACGAGCAGGTTGCTAAAATTCTGAGTGACCCTGAGGCAAGTGACAATGATAAGTACGTGGCACTGACTTTCCTGCGTAATGCTGAAGTTGCCTCGAAAGGCGTGCTGCCTTTCTGCCAGGATACGGGTACTGCCATTATCCACGGTGAAAAAGGACAGCAGGTATGGACGGGCTATTGTGATGAAGAAGCTCTCTCACTGGGTGTGTACAAGACCTATACCGAAGAGAACCTGCGCTATTCTCAAAATGCTCCTCTTACGATGTACGATGAGGTAAATACGAAGTGTAACCTTCCGGCACAGATTGATATCGAGGCTACCGAGGGCATGGAGTACGAGTTCCTTTGTGTGACCAAAGGCGGCGGTTCTGCCAACAAGACTTATCTCTATCAAGAAACGAAAGCTATTCTGAATCCCGGTACACTTGTGCCTTTCCTTATTGAGAAAATCAAAACGTTGGGTACGGCTGCATGTCCGCCTTATCATATCGCATTCGTTATCGGCGGTACATCTGCCGAGAAAAACCTGCTGACTGTGAAACTGGCTTCCACTCATTTCTATGACAACCTGCCGACTACGGGTAACGAATTCGGCCGTGCATTCCGTGATGTAGAACTGGAGAAAGAAGTGCTGAAAGAAGCTCACAGAATTGGTCTTGGTGCACAGTTCGGAGGTAAGTATCTGGCTCATGATATACGTATTATCCGTCTGCCGCGTCACGGTGCTTCCTGTCCGGTAGGCTTGGGCGTTTCCTGCTCTGCCGACCGTAACATCAAGTGTAAAATCAACAAGGACGGTATCTGGATTGAAAAGCTCGACAGCAATCCGGGTGAACTGATTCCTGCCGAACTCCGTAAAGCCGGTGAGGGTGATGTGGTGAAGATTGATTTGAACCAACCGATGGAAAATATCCTGAAAGAGCTGACTAAGTATCCGGTTTCCCCCCGCCTGTCTCTGAACGGCACTATCATCGTGGGTCGTGACATCGCTCATGCCAAGCTGAAAGAACGTTTGGACCGCGGTGAGGATTTGCCGCAGTATATCAAAGACCATCCTATCTACTATGCCGGTCCTGCCAAAACTCCGCAGGGAATGGCTTGCGGTTCGATGGGCCCGACAACTGCCGGACGTATGGACCCGTACGTAGACCTCTTCCAGAGTCACGGCGGAAGCATGATTATGCTTGCCAAAGGTAACCGCAGCCAGCAGGTTACGGATGCCTGCAAGAAGTACGGCGGTTTCTATCTCGGCTCTATCGGCGGTCCTGCCGCTATCTTGGCGCAAAACAATATCAAGAGCATCGAATGTGTGGAATATCCCGAACTCGGTATGGAAGCTATCTGGAAGATTGAAGTGGAAGATTTCCCGGCATTTATCCTGGTGGATGACAAGGGTAATGACTTCTTCAAACAGTTGAAACCGTGGAATTGCAGTAAATAACGATAATCCCGAATATGATATAAAAGCCGCTCAGGAAACTCTCCTTGAGCGGCTTTTTGTATGATGACCGGTGGAATATAAGGCTGCTAATGGAAGTTTCTTTTTGATGTTGCCGTTAATCTTTTATCTGTTTTTTCCACTGTTCGTACTTTTTCAGCACTTTCAATCCGGCATTGTTATACCAGCTATAGCCGTTGCGGCGCTCATACCCTATCTCGGAAATATCGTACTTCTTCACTCCGTCGCGGTCGCAGAAGAAAGGGCGGTTGTCTTCAAGGGTATAGAAACGTGCCCAAAATACGGGGCAAGGATAGTCATCCTGCGGGCAAGGAACCATCCGGTAGTCTTTTTTACCTTCGTTGTTGGTAAAGTCCTTACGCATGATGCCCGTAATCTTGTTTGCCTTGAACCAACTGACGGCTGCTTCTACAGAAGCGATAATCCGGGGTGAGGGGTCGGGGATGGACATCAGCAGCAGGACGATATTGTCCGATTCGGCGCCGCTGAGCGAGGGAAGTTCGTAGGCGCGTGCCTTGGCAGGGGCAAGGGTGTGTTCATCGTGCTGGGCGCACCACACAGTCAGTTTGCCGTTTTGTTTTACCTGAGTGTTAAGAATGCACTCCACACCTTTGTCGAATGCGATATGGGCGCGTTGGCAAAGGGTATCCGGTACATAGGTGTACGGGGCTTTCTTGCTGTACACATCACGCAACAGGTTCATGACGTTCACCATTGCATTGTCGTTGTAGGTAATGTGGGTATAATAACCTTTGGGGCGCGGCCAGAACTGAGGCCAGCCGCCGTTGGGGTATTGCGCTTTCAGTAGGTAGCGTATGCCTTCTAAGGCAGCGTCTTTGTATTTCTCTATGCCGGTGGCAAGGTAGATGCGGGAAAGGTAGCGTATCTCTGTGCTTGTGGCATTGTTGTCGATGGTGCTTTGGTTGACGTTATCTTTGTCGGCAAGGGCTTTCTGGTACTCATCGACTGTCAGTTCGGCGGGCATATAAATGTTTTTGGGCCAGCCACCGGTTGTTTGCTGGTAGAGCAGTACGTTGTCGGCAATACGGACAGCTTCGGGAGTCGTGAAGAAGGCATCGTCCAATTTAGGGGCCAGTTTTACCCAATCCTTATAAGGATGTTTCTCTTTGTAGTCGGTTGTTTTCTGTGCATTGGCGCCTGTAAACAAGGCAAGCAATGCACAGAAAAAGATTGTTCGTTTCATATTGGTATTGTTTTTGGTTTCTCTTTACGAACAAAAGTAGGGAAAAGTTTGAAGAGAAGATGGCAATATTTGTTTTTAAGGGAGTAAAAATTGTGATTTATACGGTATGTCTATTCCAAATACTGTTCTACTCTTCCGCTGATTTGCAGCAGGGATATTTCGCACAATTTGGTGTCGTACTCTGCCGATAGGATACGCTCCTCGGCATCCAGCAGACTCTTTTGCGCTTCGCGCATCTCGATACCGGAGAGGTTGCCGAGCATATAGCGTTCCATGGCAATCTCATGGTTCTCTTTGGCTGCAACGAGGTTCTGTCGTTCCAGCTTCAGCATCTGGAGATTGTTCTGGTAGGCTTGCCATAGGTTGCTCAAGTCGGCGCGCAGGGCTTGTTCCAGTTGCTCGCGTTCCAAACGGGCGTTTTGTACGGCAATGCGTGCATTGCGGAGTTCGCGGCGGCGGTTGCCGTCAAAGAGATTGAAACCTACGGTGACGCCGAAGTTCAGCCCGAGGTTGCTGCGGCGGCTGTTGGCGGAAATATCATATTTGTTGAGGGTATAGCCGTAGCCGCCATTCATCTTTATGTATGGGTAGTCGCGGGAATTGGCTTTTTTATAGTCCAGCCGTGCCAGCGTATTGTTCTGTTCGGCTTTCAGTAAGGCGGCGTTGGCTTGCAAAGTGGCATTCCAGAGCTCATCGAAATTCAGTTTGGCGCTGACGTTGATGAGGCTGTCTTCAACGATGAAAGGGCGGTCTACGTCTTCACTTGCCATCAGCTCGTTCAGTTGGATACGCGAGGTATGCAGTAATTCCTGTTGTTTCATGTATTGCGCGCTGTCGGCATTGAAGTCTACTTTGGCCTGCTGGTAGTCCAGGCGGGAGAAGTTACCGATGTGATACCGTTCCTCTACGATGCGCAGGCGCTCTTTGGAGAGCGATACGGCGTAGCGGAAGTTTTTCAGACGGATGGTGTGCTGCACGTAGTTGTAGTACTCGGCGGCGATGTTGGCAATGAGGTCTTCGATGGCGATACGGGTGTTGGTTTCGCCCTGGCGTTCCAGCTCTTTCAGCTTTTGGTAGTTGGCGGTGATGTTGAAGCCGTCGAAGATTGTCCAGCTCAGGTTGATGCCGGCATCGACGGTCTGGTCGAACACGCCGTTTTCTTTGGTGGTTTCACCGGTGGTGCGCAGCTTGGTTTCGGTATTGTCCAAAGTACCTTTATAGCCGGCAGACAAGTCGAGCGTGGGCAGGTAGCCGGCATTGGCAAGGGTGGCATTGTTCTTGCTTACTTGCTGTTCGTTACGGGTGATACGCAGGGAATAGTTGTTCAGCAGTCCCTGTTCCAGACAGGATTTCAGGGTATAGACAGGTGCTGGCTGTGCCTGGACGGCAAGCGCGGTGCACAGAATGATCAGGAAAGATAAAAGCGTACGTTTCATTCGTTCTTCAGTTTACTTCGGTTGGTAGATACATAACTATAAATAGCGGGGACGATGTACATCGTAAGCAATGTAGACACAAGCATACCGCCTACTACGGCCGTACCCATGGCGATGCGTTGGTTACACCCTTCGCCCGTGGCGAATGCCAGCGGTATCAGTCCCAGTACGGTAGAAGCGCTCGTCATCAGGATAGGGCGCAGACGTTGCAGGGCGGCATCCTTGATGGCTTGCATCTTGTCCTCGCCGGTTTCCTGCTTCTGGTTGGCGAACTCTACAATCAGGATACCGTTCTTTGCCACTAGCCCAATCAGCATGATGATACCGATTTGGCTGAATATATTCATCGTGATGCCGCCGAAATACATGAATACCAGTGCGCCTGCAATGGCAAGGGGCACGGTCAGCATGATAATCAGCGGGTCCTTGAAACTTTCGAACTGGGCGGCAAGAATCAGGTAGATAAGCAGGATGGCCAGAATGAAAGCGAACATCAGGCTGGAAGAACTTTCGCGGTACTCTTTTGAGTCACCGGTGAGGGCGGTGCGGAAAGTATCGTCCAATGTTTCTTTGGCAATCTTGTCCATTTCGTCCAGACCTTGCCCGATGGTCTTGCCGTCGGCAAGTCCGGCGGAAATAGTAGCGGACACGAAACGGTTATAGCGATACAACTTGGGCGGGGCGATGCCGTTTGTCAGTTCTATCAGGTTGTCGAGCTGTACCATGTCTCCCTTGTCGCTACGGATGTAGATACCTTTCAGGTCGGCAGGCTTGTTGCGTTGCTGACGGTTGATTTCTCCCAATATCTCGTATTGCTTTCCATTCATATAGAAGTAGCCCATACGCTGGCCGCTCAGACCGTATTGCAGTGTCTGGGCGATGTTGCGGGTGCTGACACCCATGATGCTTGCCTTGTCGCGGTTGATGTTGATGCGGGCTTCCGGCTTGCTGAACTTCAGGTCTACGTCCGCCATCTGGAATACCGGATTCTCATATACCTTTGCCATGAACTTGGGCAGCACTTCCTGCAATTTCTCAATGTTGGTGGCTTGCAACACATACTGTACGGGCATACCGCCGCGCCGTCCGCCGAAGGATGAGGACTGTTGTACAAAAGAGCGTGCCATGGTCTTTTTCTGTACAGCTTTCGACAGCTTTTCCGCCACTTCCATTTGCGTGTAGTCACGGTCCTGCATGTCCTTCAGGGTGATGCGTACGTTACCGCTACCGCTGGATACGCGGGCGGTTACCGCTTCGGCATCGGGGACGATGGAGTCGACAAGCTGATTGATGTCTTCCGTGTAGTCGCGGATGTATTCGTAGGTAACACCTTCGGCTCCGCGCGTGTTGATGCTGATTTGCGAACGGTCTTCCAGCGGCGCCATTTCCGCAGGGATATGGTTCCAAAGAAAGCCGATAATGAGAATGGTTGCCGCAGTGAAAGGAAGTGCAATCCAGCGTTTGCGCAGGAAGGCTGCCAAAGAACGGCTGTAAAGGTTGTTCAGTCCTTCAAAGAACGGTTCGGTCTTACGGTAGAACCAGCTTTGCTTCTCTCTCTTTATCAGTAGCTTGGTAGCCAGCATCGGCGTAAAGGTCAGTGCGGCAAAAGAGGAGATGATGACCGAACCGGATACCACGATACTGAACTCACGGAACAGACGTCCCGTCATACCGTCCATAAATACGATGGGAAAGAATACCGCAACCAGCGTAATGGTGGTAGAGATTACGGCAAAGAAGATTTCTTTGGCTCCCTCGATACCGGCCTCTTTCGGGGGCATTCCTTTTTCGATGCGGACGTAGATGTTCTCCGTCATTACAATGGCATCATCAACCACAAGTCCCACGGCAAGTACAATGGCAAGCATGGAGAGTACGTTGATGGAGAATCCTGCCAGGTACATAACGAAGAATGCTCCGATTAATGATACGGGAATTACGATACACGGAACCAGGGTGACGCGCCAGTCGCGAAGGAACAGGAAGATGATGATGATAACAAGGACGAAGGCCTCGTATACGGTCTGCTTTACTTCATCGATGGAGGCACGGATGAATTTGGTGTTGTCGAAGCCGTAGGAGTAATGTACGTCTTCCGGCAGGTCTTTCTTCATGTTTTCCATTCGCTCGTACACGGCATCGGCTATCTGGATGTGGTTGGCGCCCGGTTGCGGAATTACTACGACACCTACCATAGGCACGCCGTTCATCTTCATATAGCTTTTGATGTCCGCCGGACCGAGTTCGGCACGGCCTATGTCGCTGAACCGGACAATACGGTTGCCGTCCTCTTTCAGGATGAGATTATTGAATTCCTCTGCCGTATGCATCAACCCGAGTGTGCGGATAGTCAGCTCGATGGTGTTTCCCTCGATGCTGCCCGAGGGGAGTTCCACATTCTCATTGTCTACCGCATTCTTTACGTCGATAGGAGTAATGCCGTAACCGGACATCTTGATAGGGTCGAGCCACAAGCGCATGGAATAACGTTTCTCTCCCCAAATGCTTACACTGCTCACATCGGAGATTGTTTGCAGTTGCTCTTTTACGGTGAGGTCGGCTATTTCGCTGAGTTCCAGCAGCGAGCGTTTGTCGCTTTGCAAAGCAACCATGAGGATAGGCATGGCGTCTGCATCGGCTTTGGATACGGTTGGCGGGTCGCAGTCGCGAGGCAGGTAACGCTGGGCGCGCGACACTTTGTCACGTACATCGTTGGCGGCTGTCTCCAGGTCTACGGAAAGTTCGAATTCTACCGTAATACGTGACGAGCCCTGTTGGCTGACACTGGAGAGTGAACGAATGCCGGGGATACCGTTGATATTCTGCTCCAGCGGTTCTGTAATCTGGTTTTCAATAACGTCGGCGTTTGCTCCGGGGTAGGAGCAGGATACGGAAATGATGGGATTGTCCACCGACGGATACTCGCGGACACCGAGGTAGTTGTACCCGATGAAACCGAAGAGTAGGATAATCAGTGTCAATACCGTAGAGAGTACCGGTCGCCGTATGCTTAATTCGGATATATTCATGATATGAAGCGTAAAGTATGAAGTATTAAGGTATAAAGTGCAAAGTCTGGAATATAAAGTATAATGTACGGATTATGAGTTACATATGCCGGCATAGACTTGCCATAGCTCATACTTTATACCTTATACTTTATAAAATTTCGTACTCAGTTAATGTTGTCCAATGTCACGGGCAGTCCTGTGCGGAGCTGCAAGGTTCCCGAAGTAATGATTGTATCGCCTATGTTCAGGCCTTGCAATACTTGCACTTCGGCTTCCGTCCGAATGCCGGTAGTAATCTCTACCGGTTGTGCTTTTCCTGATTTATAAAGGAAAATCTTATCCTTGCCCATTTCCGGAACGATGGCCTCGGAGGGTACGGCAAGTGCGTTTTGTATTTCGTCCTTATTCAGCTTGATACTGGCATAACGGCCCGGCAGTACGGCGCTGTTGGCATTGGGATAGAGCGCACGGATAGTCAGTGTATGGGTCGTGGGGTCTATCTTTGATTCGCGTGCATAGACGGTGGCATGGAAAGTGTTCAGTTTGCCTTCGAGCGTGAAGTCCAGTCCTGCACCTGTCTTTACGTCATTAGCATAGCGTTCGGGTACTGCAAACTCTACTTTCAGCGGAGAAAGTTTGGTGAGCTTGGCTACAATGGTGGAGGGAGACGCGTATGTCCCGACACTGACCTGCCGCAGACCGATCACTCCGTCAAAGGGAGCGCGAAGTTCGGTTTGTGCAATGTTGGACTCTATCAGGTCGATGTCGGCATTCAGGGTTGCCAGTTCGGTCTTTACTTGTTCGTATGCTTCCTTACTGACGGCATCTCTTTCCAGCAACGCATTTTGACGGAACACGCGGTCTTCCGCCAGTTTCAACTGTGATACCAGTCTTTGTAATTGCGCCTGAAGAGGGCGGTCGTTTACTTTGGCGAGCAATTGCCCTTTCTTCACGAAGCTGCCTTCTTCAAAGTTTATTTCGATAATCTTGCCGGATGTCTCGAATGAAAGGTCTACTTCCTCATCAGGCAGCAGGCTGCCGCTGATTTGTATTTCGTCTTTCAACAGTTGCGGTTTGATTATTCGGGCATTTACGTTCAGCACCTTTTTGCCGCCACGTTTACCGGTCATTACCTTGTCGGCAGCTGCCAATTCTTCATTTGTCTTGGGAAGCTGGGAATAAATGCCTCCGCCTATCAGTCCGGCACCAATGAATATGATGATGCCCCATTTCACTTTTTTATTCATGTTGTAGTATTAGTAGTATATTTAGCCATAGATTTTGACGGAAAATATACCCGAAGGTTTAAAACGGGAAAAGTTAATAAAAGTGATAGGGTAATAGAACGGTAAGGCAAACCTGCCACTTTATTATTCTCTTAGTATGCTGCCCTGTATTTGCCCTCTTCCTTATCTTCAAGCATGTTCAGGTAAGAGGCGTAGCGGGATTCGCTGATGTAATGTTGCTCTACCGCTTCGCGCACGGCGCAGCCCGGTTCGTGGCGGTGGGTACAGTTGTTATAGCGGCAGTCGGCGGAAGCCTTGAATATTTCCGGAAAGTAATGCCCTATTTCTTCTTCCTCCATGTCGAATGTTCCAAAGCCTTTGATGCCCGGTGTGTCGATAATGTAGCCGTCACCCGGCACGGGAAACATCTCGGAAAAAGTAGTGGTGTGCATGCCTTTGTTGTGATAGGCGGAGATTGCGCCGGTTTTGATATCCAGTTCCGGAAGGATGGCATTGATAAGGGTGGATTTACCTACTCCGGAATGTCCGGAGAAGAGCGTTATTTTCCCTTTGAGTTTTTCTTTTATAGTGTCGACTCCCTCACCGGTTTTGGCGGATATCTTGAAACAAGGGTAACCGATGGTAGTATAAAGATTGATAAGTCCGTTCAGGTAGCGAAGCTCGTCTTCGTTGTAAGCGTCTGCTTTATTGAAGATGATATTGACGGGTACGCGGTATGCCTCGGCCGATGCCAGAAAACGGTCGATGAATGTAGTGGAGGTTTCCGGATAATTCACCGTTACCACCAGCATACACTGGTCGAGGTTGGCGGCAAGGATGTGAGACTGTTTGGACAGGTTGGACGAACGCCGGATAATATAGTTCTTCCGGTCTTCAATTTCGTTGATGAACGCTGTTCCTTCCTGATTCAATATGATTTGCACATGGTCGCCTACTGCCACCGGATTGGTGCTACGGATACCTTTCAGGCGGAAGTTGCCTTTAATTTTGCATTCAACGTATGTCCCCTCGTCGGTCTTTACCAGATACCAACTTCCTGTATTTTTAATTACCAGTCCCCTCAAAATAGTTGAAAGTTGAGAGTTGGGAGTTGAAAGTTGAAAGTAAGGAGTCGTTGGAGAACGGTCGGTGCCGTACGGTAACTCTCGGCTTTCAATTTTCAACTCTCAACTATATTTATACTGTCATAATCTCTTTATCCTTTGCTGCCAGCATATCGTCAATCTGCTTGATATACTTGTCGTGAATCTTTTGCAGCTTCTCTTCACCGCCTTTTTGGGCGTCTTCCGCCAATCCTTCTTTCACTGATTTCTTAAAGGCGTCGATGGCATCGCGGCGTGCGTTACGTACACTCACTTTGGCGGTTTCGCTTTCGTTCTTACACTGTTTGGCAAGTTGTTTACGGCGCTCTTCCGTCAACGGAGGAATGCCGATGCGGATAATTTCGCCGTTGTTTTCGGGCATGATGCCGAGGTCGGAGTCGATGATTGCCTTTTCAATGATGCGGAACATGCTCTTGTCCCACGGCTTGATGGCGATACTGCGGGCATCCGGAGTGGTTACGGCTGCTACGTTGTTGATGGGAACCATGCTTCCGTAAGAATCGACACGGATTCCGTCCAGCAAACGAACATCGGCTTTTCCGGCACGGATGTGGGCCAATGATTCTTCCAGATACATTACGGCCATATCCATTTTCTCTTGTGCTTCGTCTAAGATGTCTTTTACGTCTTTCATATTTCTATTGTTTGAAGTAGCTTTTAGTTTGAAACTTTGCAAATATAATTGTTTCACGACAGATTACACAGATTTACACAGATTATTTTATCCGATAATCTGTGTAAATCTAAATCCGTATCCATTAATGTAAACCGGCGGATGTACGCCGGGGAATGTCAGTTATGTACCAGCGTCCCTATTTCTTCGCCTTGCATTACTTTCTTCAGGTTGCCTACGGTGTCCATGTCGAAGACGATGATGGGCAGGTTGTTTTCCTTGCACATGCAGGTAGCCGTAAGGTCCATGACTTTCAGGCCGCGTTTCAGCACTTCGTCGTAAGTGATGTCGTGGAATTTCGTTGCCGTAGGGTCTTTCTCCGGGTCGGCGGTGTAAATGCCGTCAACGCGTGTGCCTTTCAGCATGACGTCCGCTTCTATTTCGATGCCGCGGAGGCTGGAGCCGGTATCGGTCGTGAAGAACGGGTTGCCCGTTCCGGCAGACATGATAACCACTTCACCTGCTTCCATACACTCGATGGCTTTCCATTTATTGTAGAATTCGCCGATAGGCTCCATGCGGACGGCGGTCAGTACACGTGCCTTTACGCCTGCCGCTACCAGTGCCGAGCTCAGTGCAAGGCTGTTGATAACGGTTGCCAGCATACCCATCTGGTCGCCTTTGACGCGGTCGAAACCTTTGTTGGCGCCGCTCAGTCCGCGGAAGATGTTGCCGCCGCCGATAACGATGCCGATTTGTATGCCCATCTCGTGTATTTCCTTAATTTGTGCCGCATATTCGGCAAGGCGTTTCTCATCGATGCCGTATTGCTTTTCTCCCATCAGGCTCTCGCCGCTGAGTTTCAGTAAGATTCTTTTGTATGTTGCCATAGTTTATTAATTTATTTCGCTTAGCGGCAAAGATAGAAAAATAATGCCAATCGGTATAAACAAATTCCGGTTATTCTTTCAACGTGTAGTCGCCGGCTTGGGCGGTGACCACTGCCTGTAACTCGTCGAGTGTCTTTTCGCCTTCCGAAAACTCCACGACCGCTACCGGCGGGTTGAGGGTTACGGTGGCATGTACGCCTTCCATACTGTTCAATGCTTTTTCCACATGCATGCGGCAATGGTTGCACATCATGCCTTCCACTTTAAATTCTTTTTTCATGACGTTTTCAGTTGATGGTTCTACTTTATTTTCCGGTTGTCCTGCCGGGGTGGCGGCAGGGCTTTCCGCAGTTTCTATCTTTTTCCTTTTCAGCCGCAGACTGTTGGTTACTACGCTGACACTGCTGAATGCCATGGCTGCACCGGCTATCATTGGATTCAGCAGGAAGCCGTTGACGGGGTAGAGTACGCCGGCTGCAACGGGTACACCTATTATGTTGTAAATGAACGCCCAAAACAGATTCTGACGGATGGTGCGCACAGTCAGTCGGGAGAGTTTCAACGCTTCCGGTATCTTTGTAAGGTCGGAAGAGATGATGGTCATCTTGGCCACATCCATGGCGATGTCGCTGCCGCCGCCCATGGCAATGCTTAAATCGGCTTGCGCCAGGGCTGCACTGTCGTTGATGCCGTCGCCTGCCATTGCCACTTTCCTGCCGTTTTTCTGCAGGCTGCCGATAAAGGCGGCCTTATCCTGCGGCAGCACCCCCGCTCGATAATGGAGGATACCGGCTTTGCGTGCAATCTCCCGGGCAGTGGCTTCGTTGTCGCCCGTCAGCATATAGACTTCGATGCCGGCGGCTTGCAATTCGCTGACGGCTTGTATGGAGCTTTGTTTTATTTGGTCTGTAATCCCGGCTATGGCAAGTGCGTTTTCGCTGTCGGCAAACCAGATGACGGTCTGCGCATCCGTAGCCAGGCGGGCGGCTTCATCGCTTAGCGACCGGCTGACGGTAATCCGGTTTTCTTCCAGCAGTTTCCGGTTGCCGGCATAATAGGTCTTTCCGTCCGACTCGCCTTTCACACCTCTGCCGGTAATACTTTCAAAGTTGTCTATACTTACGTCCCGGGCATTCTGTAAATGGCGGACTACCGCTTCGGCAAGCGGATGTTCCGATAACTTTTCCAGACTGTAGAAGATGTTTTCATGCGCTGCCGTCTGCGTTGCCCAAATCAAATCGCCGACTACCGGCTTTCCTTCGGTCACGGTTCCGGTCTTGTCCAGTACCACCGTATCAATCTTTTTGGCGGTTTCCAGGCTTTCGGCGTCTTTTATCAGAATGCCCCGTTCCGCACCTTTGCCGATGCCTACCATGATGGCGGTGGGTGTGGCAAGTCCCAGGGCACACGGGCAGGCGATGATAAGTACCGTAACCAGCGCCAGCAATCCGTGTGTAAAACCGTTCTGCCCGTCCAGCAACATCCATGCGATGAAGGACAGCACGGCAATGCCGATAATAACCGGCACGAAGATGCCCGCAATCTTGTCTGCCAATTGCTGGACGGGGGCTTTGCTGCCTTGCGCATCCTGCACCATGTGGATAATTTTAGCGAGCAGCGTATCCGTCCCTACTTTCTCCGCGCTGAACCGGAAACTCCCTTTTTGGTTGATAGTGCCGGCAAAGACTTTGGCGTTCTTTTGCTTGGCTACTGCTACCGGTTCACCGCTCAGCATGCTTTCGTCCACGTACGAACTGCCTTCCGTAACGATGCCGTCCACGGCAATCCGCTCTCCCGGTTTCACTAAAATAATGTCTCCCGGACGAATCTGTTCAATCAGAACAACCTTCTCAGATGAGGGGCCGGTGATAACGGTTACCGTTTGGGGTTGCAGGCCCATGAGTTTCCTGATGGCGGAAGAGGTATTTCCCTTAGCCTTTTCCTCCAGCAACCGTCCTAACAGGATAAAGGCGATAATGACGCTTGCAGCCTCGAAGTAGACGTGCGGATGGATGCCCCTTTCCAGCCAAAATTCAGGGAACAGCATGTTGAACAGGCTGAACAGGTAGGCGATTCCGGTGCTGTTGGCTACCAGCGTATCCATATTGGCGGTGCCGTGTTTCAGTTGTTTCCATGCGCTGGTAAAGAAACTTCTTCCCAACCAGAATACGACGGGAGTAGAGAACAGCCACATAATAAGATTGGCGTACGGCATATCCATAAAGAACATGCCGATAACCATAACGGGCACGGACAAGACGATGGCCCATGTGGCGCGGAATTTCAGCGCGCGATATTTTTTGTCGTGTGCCTGCTCCACTTTATCCGGTGTATTCTCATCCTGTTTAATCAGCAAGTCGTATCCGGCATTCTGCACGGCCTGCTGCAGGGCTTCGGGAGAGCAATTTTGGGAGTCATATTCCACAGTTGCCGTTGCCGAAGCATAATTTACGGTTGCTCTTCGGACGCCGGGCTGGCGGTTCAGCGTCTTTTCCACTCTTGCGGAGCATGAGGCGCAACTCATTCCCATTACGGGAAAGGTTTCTTGAACGATGCTTTTGTTTGTCATATCAATAGTAGTACAATTTATTTCTTCCAGGATAAACTTCCGGTTTAATGGGAATAAACTTGAAGTTCAATAGGAGTAAACTTGAAGTTTAATAGGAATAAACTTTTAGTTTAATGTGGATAAACTTTTCTATGAAACAAAGATACGGCAAGGAAGTTGTCCGATAGTTGCAAAATTCGGGATATGATTTATAAGATTCTGCTTATATTTCGTCAAGCGGCTTGCGTTTGTTCCCCTTTATTTTCTTGAAGTGACTGGGAGTCATTCCGGTTACATGCTTGAATTGGGCGCTGAGGTAGGAGACACTCGAATAGTTCAGCATATCGGCTATTTCGTTCAGGGATAGCTCCCCGTACATCAGCAGTTCTTTGGCGCGCTCTATCTTCTGTGCGATGAGGTATTTTTCGATAGTGGTGTTGGTTGTTTCCGAGAAAAGCTTGCTTAATGCGCTGTAGTCCCGGTGCAGCTTGGATGCCAGGTAATCGGACAGATTGGTTTTCAGTCCGTTGTCATCGTAATGTACCAATTCGATGATAGCATCCTTTATCAGCTCTACTGTCTGTGATTTCTTGTCGTCAATCAGTTCGAATCCGAATGTTTCAAGCGAGGCTTTTACACGCTGATACGTTTCGTCGCTGATTGCGTCGGGCAGGACGGCGATGCCCAATTCTACCGAAAGCGGGTGCAGCCCCAGTTGCTCAAGCTGGCTTTTCACCACCATGATGCAACGGTTGCAGACCATGTTCTTGATGTGCAGTGTGTTTTCGGGATTGGGTGTAATATCGGGCATTCCGTTCTTTTTCGGGCAAAGATAATAGGTATGGTTTGTTTTTGCTTTCATTTGTCTGCGAATAAATATTAATGGGGTTTATGGCAACCTCATCGTGAAATGCCTTTAGTGAAAGCTTTTTTCCATAACCTTCCGGCTGAGTAATGTCTGCATAGCGCCCCGCATGGACAGGTAAACAAGAAAAGCAAGCCACAGGGCATGGTTGTCTAAAACCGTGTGGAATCCGTAGTACACCGCAAAGAAGCTGATGGCTGAGGCTGCCATGGAGAGAAGCATGCCGCGCGTTGCCGTTGCGCCGATAAAGATGCCGTCCCAGATAAAGGCGGCAATTCCGGCAGCGGGTATGGCAAGCGCCCAATAGAAGTAAGTGCCGGCGGCGGTTATTACGTTCCGGTCATCGGTCAGCAGTGCCAGAAAAGCATTGCCTCCCGAGGCATAGACCAGTGTGAACAGTACGGTCAGCCCGGCGCCCCATATAAACAGATGCCGGACGGTATCGGTAAATGCTTTCCGGTTGCGGGCACCTATGTATCGTCCGCTCAGGGCTTCTCCCGCATAGGCGAAACCGTCCATCACGTAAGAGAAAAGGGTGAAGAGTTGCATCAGCAACGTGTTTACCGCCAGGATAATTTCACCTTGCGAGGCTCCTGCCGAGGTAAAGAATAACGTAACGGCTACCAGACACAATGTCCGCAGGAAAATGTCGCGGTTCACTTGGAAAAAGCGTATCATTGCCTCTTTTTGAAGCACTCCTTTCCAAACGATATACTTCTTCAGTTTGCCGTAGCGGTTCATCCACAGTACCAGCCCCATAAGAAAACCCGCATATTGGGCAATCAGTGTTCCCAAGGCTACGCCTTCCACTTTCATCCCGAAGAAACAGACAAGGCTGAGGCTTGCCATGATGTTGACAATGTTCTGCGTAATGGCTATGTACATGGGAATGCGGGAGTTCTGCATACCGATGTACCACCCGGAGAGTCCGTATAGCCCCAGCATGGCGGGAGCGCCCCATATGCAGATATGAAAGTAGAGCGTTGCCATTTCCCTGACTTCTTCCGTGGGGCGGATAATCTGGAAAGCCGCTTGCCTGATAGGAACTTGCAGCAGGATAAGGCATAATGCCACGGCAAGTCCTATCCCCACCGAACGTATCAGCAGGCGGACTATTTCCGGCAGGTCCCGCTTGCCGTAAGCCTGTGATGTCATGCCGCTGGTTCCCATACGCAGAAAGCCGAATATCCAATAAATGATATTGAACAGCATGCCGCCTACTGCAATGGCGCCGATATAGGCAGGAGAACCCAGGTGTCCTACAATGGCTACGTCAATCAGCCCGAGCAGGGGCACGGTGATGTTCGATACGATGGAGGGTAAGGCTATCTGTAATATCTGTTTGTCTATGGTATTCATTAGCAATGTTTTATTTAAGAGAACGCAAAGGTACGCAGAAAAAGAAAAAACAGTGGGAAAGATTAACTATATTTCTACTTTCATCTATTGACGATTGCTGCGGAAATCCGTAAATTTGTAGATGAATTTCTATTGGGATATTTCAGGCTGTTTAACTATATACACTTTAAAATGAAAACCTTGACTTTTCTTTTCTTCGGACTCCTGCTGTGTCCGATGACGCTTTTGGCACAATCGGCAGATGTATTGTTGCAGAAGGTGGCTGATGCCTTGTCGGCAGGTAAGGACGATTATGCCGTGAGTCTGTTCCGTCAGGCTGCCGATGCGGATGCGGGACAGACGGAGATGTTCTATTGGACAAGCGTTGGAAAAGCCACTGCGGCAGCTCCGCGGCTTGCGCAGGAACTGGCCGTTTGCTACAGAGACAAACGGAATTACGACAAGGCATACCTTTTTTATAAGGAGTGGCTGCAGTATTATCCGGAAGACGTTTCCGCACTTGTAGCCTGTGCAGAGATGCAGATGATGCGCGGTGAAACGAAAGACGCGATGAAACTCTATGAGAAAGTGCTGGCTTTGGATGCCGATAATCTTCAGGCAAACATATTTTTGGGCAACTATTACTACCTGCAAGCCGAGCAAAAGAAGAAAATGTTAGAGGACAACTATAAGAAAATCGTATCGCCCACACGTATGCAGTATGCCGGTTACCGTAACGGATTGTCGGATATTTACTCCAATGGGTATAGCAAGGCTAAGGGGTACTTGCAGAAGGTGCTTCAACTCTTCCCGTCTACCGAAGCGGGGAAGACCTTGGAGCGGATAAAGAAATTGGAAAAAGAGATGAATAATTGACGGTTCATCTCTTTTCTTTTCCTGCCTGTAGCAATGTCTATTTGGCGGTACGGATTGGCAATTTCATAAGTCCGTCTGGTGCAGAACGGGTGTCTGCTTCCTGAACGGCTTTTGGGCCCGGTATCAGAGGACTGTATAACAAGACATGCCGGATGCGTGCCCGCTGTTCGGGAGTAAATTGGTCGGAATGGCTGATTGCGTAATCCATGATGTTGTGTGAGACAAAGGATTCGCCTGTCAGGCAATTCTCACGGTTCACCAAATTGGCAAATGTGAAGTTTTCCGGTTCATTCGCCGCGATATATGCGTAATTCATATCGTATGCTTCCTTATTGTAGGTGGGGGTATCTGTGCAATAGTCGGTATCTTCACAACTGTTTCCTCTTTCTGTTTCGGAGAATACATGGTGTAATCCTAAATAATGCCCTAATTCATGAGCCAACGTAACGGTAATGTCTGCTGGTTTGTATGTGGTTGCCGTACTTTCTTCGTTGATGAACCGGCTGTTGATGGATACACAATAGGGGAAGGACAAGTTCTTCAGTTCCAATCGGGATACATTGATTTCACTGAGACCGGCCAGGCTGTTCGCCCCTTTTGTGGTAAACGGCAGATGGGATATTCCTAATGTCGTTGTATTACTGCCGGGCTCATTGGCAAAGTTGTAGACCATTATATTGATATATCTGTTGGGGTCCCATACATATCTTACATACCCTTTTCCCGCAGTTTCGTTTATATCATCATTCATAAAGGCATCGCAATCTATCGGATAGCTGCCCGGCCATGAAATGTATTCCACTCCCGGCTGGTCCGTCTTTTCTCCATCCGGACTTGCGGTGGCGAGTGTAAAGGTAAGGTTCATGTCTGCGCTTTGCACGCTCTTCTTATAAAGCCGGTTTACTGCGTTCAATATTTCAGACAGGCGGTTGGGGCTGACATACTGTTGCGCGTCGGACTTGTTTTGGTAAAGCACATGGAAAACCACCGGCAGATTGTAGTGATATTGTTCTATGGGTGTATATCCAGCCGCTTGAGTGATTTCTATTTTTCTGCTCATCTTGGTAGCCGGTGATGCGACTGTTACTGTAACTTTTCTCTCTTTACTGTCGGGATTGGCTTCTATTTGCAGGGTCAATGTCTGATTTCCGGAGCCTTTGCCTGGAGTGACGTTGCACCATTGTGCCGTTTTGGATATTTGCCACTCCACATTGCTTGTTACGGAAACCGTCAATGTGGCTCCATCGCCATCGACATTGCTGAATGACGATTCGGAGAGTTCCAAACAGTTGGCTTCATTATCTTCGCAACCATATAAGATAAAACTTGCTATAACGGCTACAATTAAGGCTTGTATCTTCATGGGTTTATATATTGATTTCATATAAAACGTGTTTTATAAAGATAATGTTTGCCAATTTGTCTAATCAGATGATGTATTGCACCTCTTTAAATAAATATTCCCGTTCCTTGCCGTTCTCGTCTTCCAGAACAAAACGTCCGTCTTGTTCCACACGCAGCAGGCGGGCAGAGAATTTGCCGCCGGCATCTTCGTAAGGGTGAAAACCTCTGCGGCGGAATAGGGAGCGGGCATAACGGGCGGCTATTTCGGCGGTATAAGTACTGCTGTCTTCCGTTTGCAAACCGTTGTAGTAGATTTGTACTCTTTTCAGTATGTGCGATAAAATCTCATAGCGGTCGTGTTCCTGACCGGTAATTTGTTTCAGCGATACCGGGTTGGGGGCATCACTGTGAAACTCATTCTGATTGATATTGATTCCGATGCCGGAAATGCTGCGTCCGATGAAGTGTCCGGATAGGTCGTTCTCTATCAGTATGCCGCATATTTTCTTGTCTCTCCAGTAAATGTCATTCGGCCACTTTATCGTAATTTCGTCCGACCATCTGTCCAGCTCTTCCTTGATGGAAAGAGACACGATTTGTGATAGGATAAACTGGCGGCGCGCTTCCAGAAAAGTGGGATATAGGACAAAGCTGAAAAGCAGGTTCTTGCCTCTTTCCGCTTCCCAGGTGTTGCCGCGCTGGCCTTTGCCGGCTGTTTGAAATTCGGCTGTAACTGTAGTCAGTTCAGCAACGGATTCTTGCAACTCATTACATAACTGGCTGATGTACCGGTTGGTTGAGTCGGTTTCATCCAACGCTATCAGCGGATAAGGAAACGTTTCAGGGCAGGGCTTCATACTCATTGCGCATTTTTTTAGTGAATTTCTTTATTACTTCTTCGTAGGAATGGTCTATCAGATGCTTTATCAGTTTGTCATCTGCATCACTGTCCAGGAGCACCTGGTTCCAATACTTCTTGTTGAAGTGCCAGGCTCCTTCAACGGCATTGTAGCGGTCGCGCAATTCCAGCGCGTATTCCGGGTCGCATTTCATGGTGATGCGGTCGGGGGTGTTGAGATTGATGCATAGAAACATCTTTCCCATTACCCGGATAACGAGGAAATCCTCACCGAAAGGAGTATCTTCGGTTGCGGCCTTTTTACTGAGGCAATATTCGCGGGCGGTTTCTATATTCATTGTATTCAGGGGTTAGGGTCCTTTTAAAACACAGGCGGGTAAAATGCTTCTTTGATGTGCTCTATCTTGAAAGCACCGGCATCGCCCACTACTGTAATGATGTCGAAGCGCACGGGGGCGTCAATGCGGAAATGCTTTACGTAAGCATCGGCTGCTATGACAATGCGGCGTATTTTCTGCCAGTTGACGGCATCTTGCGGCTTGATGTATTCCGTGTTACTTCGGGTTTTTACTTCTACGATAATCAATCCGTTGTCCTTGGTGGCAACAATGTCCAGTTCCAAACGGTTTTTCCGCCAGTTCCGGTCGCGTATCACATATCCGTTATGTTCCAGATAAGCCGCAACCGCATCTTCTCCGGCTTTTCCCAGAGCATTATGTATTGCCATAGTACAATTTTCTTTCTTTCAGTACAAAAATACGTTTTTTGTTCGAAAGTGGAAATATTTGTTCCTGTATATTCTCAAAGAGCTATAAATTAATCATATATTGAGGTGCTAAACTTCAAACTTGAAATTAGAGCATTCATTTCTTTTCGTACTTATAACCAAATATTGTAACCTTACTTGGTATTGTTATTGAAATAAGATTTATACAGTTACATGTTTAATTATTGCGGTTTCTTCTTTGGCATTTAATCTGGTACAGTTGCGTTGTTTATGTTTGTGTCGGCTATGTAATATAGACAAAAGAATATGTAACATAATAATTGCCTTGATATTTTATAACGATTTACATTTGCAGTTGGTATGATATTTATTGTTATTGATAGATCATATTTGAACACAACATGAAGAAGGAAAGAGAGAACTTAGAACTACTATTGATATGTATGGTTATAGGTATCATAGCGGCTTGTATTACCGGATATTTCTTGTATGAGAATAAAAAGGAATATTGGGAGGTGCAGGCTCGTGATACTTTTGATGAGGCTTTGACGGAAGAGATGCAGAAGCGAAGTGGAATGGAAGTGTTTTTTTGTACAGAAGGAAATATTCATATGCCAGTTGATAAGAAGAAAGAACCAATAACAGTTTTTATGGAAACTGAGTATGGTAAAAAGAACTTTGTTATTCCCTATGAAAAGCATACCCATAATATAATTCGGTCCTCAGATCAGAGAATGTTATATACATATTTGTTATATAAAGATCCTTTGAAGGCTGATTCTTTGAATATGACTTGGAGCGATTTATTGGCAAAAGTGAAATTTCCTGGCAAGACAATAGTGCGTGTATCTGTAACAGACTGGTGGGAACATGAAACTAACGCATACTCGAATGATTTATCCTATTTATCAAAATCGGATAGTCTCGTATCTTGTTATTTAGGATATAGGTGCGAGGTTGGTGTGACTGGATTTACATATTCTGCTTGGTGGAAGGTTCTTACCTTGAAAGATAAGATTTTATTAGGTGCTTTGGTCGTTGCCTCTCTTTTGTTATTCTTTGTTCAGGAGTTTATGATTCGGATTTACCGCCGTTTATTTATCAAAGAAATACCTGTGATTGCCATGGATAAAAGTCAATCGCATATTTATCAGTTGGAAGATGATTGTTTCTTTGACGCAGGCTCTATGAATTTAAAGAGCTCTGCTGTTAATGTGAAATTAACTCCTCTGCCAGCCACATTATTACAAGGCTTTTTGGACGCCCAAGATAACAAACTATCCATTAATGAAATTATGATGTTATTGTGGCCGGATGGTACAGGTACATCTGAAAGGGTACATACTACTATTAGAAGATTGCGTAAATATTTGTCTGAAATTGATTGGGTAGTAGAAAATGGTAATTCTGCTTATCAATTAAAAAATCGCCATTCCATCGAAGAAAAGCTTGAGAAATAGAGCTTGGTGTGTAGGTTGACAATATCTGACATGATAAAAATGAACGTTTGTCAGACTTTGTCAGTCAATTAATTTCTAATTATCTTTTGTTGCCGCTACATTTAACACATCATTTAGAAAAAGAATTTATTAACGTGAAAAACATAACAAGCATGAAAAACATGAAAAAGAAAGTATTGCTTATCAGCTTATTTTTGGTAGCAACAGTAGTTGCATCTTTTCAATTTAGTTCAGAAAAAGAAAATTTGCAGAGTTTAATGTTGGAGAATATAGATGCTTTGGCATCCGATGAATGGGGGGGAACTCCTCGTTGTATTGGGTCCGGTTCTGTGGATTGTCCGATTGCTAATGTAAAAGTCTATGCTGTAGGAGGGCCTTATAGTCTTGAAGAATCCTATTAACATATTACTCCTATTTGTTTTACTGGCTGCATGTACTTCAGTACCTGCCGGTAAAGGTATCTCTTATTCTGATTTTCCGAAAACGGTTAAGTTGGAGGGGCAGGTAATCCTGTTAGATACGGCTGTTTTCCGCTATCCTTTTCGCATACGGATACAAGGTGGCAGGGCAGTAGTGCTTGATTTGCATGGTACAGATCATTTTTTTCAGATATTCACTTATCCCGATGGGAACTATCTTACCTCTTATGGAAAGCGTGGTGATTCATCGGTTGATATGCTCTCTGCCGAAAACTTTCGATGGAATGGGCATAAATTGTGGATGTTGGATGCTAATAAAAGCGAATTAACAGGGGTTGTTTTCTCTGAATCCGGTGACTCACTGCTTCGTAAGGAAGCGGTGACACTGGACAAAGAAATCCTTCGTGCTTTGGATTTTGTACAGTACGATGATTCCACCTTTATTATTCCTGATTACTCGGGAAATAATCGTTTCTGTTTTTTCAATCGTAAAGGGGAACTGCTTCGTAAGTTCGGTAATATCCCTACAGCTAAAGAAGAGGCTTTGGAACGTTCTCGCCCTGCATTGGCGCAGGCATGGCGTAGCTTTATTGATTATAATCCTAAAAATGGTGTGTTGGCTACTGCCACTCAATTGGGGGAAGCTCTTGAAATCTATAATTTGAAGGACAGTACACAGGTGGTACGCATCGGTCCGCATAACGAACCGGAGTTCAAAGTTTCCCAAGGGTATGGTATTCCTGTCGGTATAATGGGCTTTAGTGATATACAAGTGACTGACCAAGCTATTTATACGGTTTTCCACGGACGTACCTTTAGGGAATTGTCACAGCAGCCCAGGGGTAAAGAAATTGATGGCGGACAATATATTTATGTATTTAGTCTAAAAGGAGAACCTCTAATGAGATATGTCTTAGATCGTTATATCTATGGAATTTCAGTAGATGAGGAGCGGGGCGTTATTACAGCTACGGATGTAAATAGTGATGAACCGATTGTGGAATTTAAGATGTAATGGTTTTATAAAAAGATTATATAACTGAAAAAGGAACAGATGGTGAATGTTTGTTGGAGCAAGCTATTCCATCTGTTCCATAACCCGCTAAAGAAAGGAGGTCGTGGCAAAGATATAACTAAGAATTGAATGTAGCAAGCTATTTGCTTTACTGCTGAAATGATAGATGCAGAAATTAATTTATAGATAATCATAAATGAAAAACAAAATGAAAAAAGTAGTAAAATTGGCTTTTGTTGCAGCATTTGTAGCAGTTGCTGGATATGGAGTTTATGCTAATCAAACATCAGATGCAATGTCTGATTTGGCTTTGGCTAATGTAGAAGCCTTGGCAATGGATGAGTATCCCGACCCCGACCCTATTGATCCTAATAAAGCTTATGGCTATCAGTTGCAAAATTGTTATGATAAAAGTAATCCGCCCAGAGTAATAGGTGCTACTTGTGTACAAGTGGAAGATAGAGAGGCAGACTGTCTTTATAGTAGTTGCTGGGGTAAGTGTTAATTAATATAGAGATTGTATTGTGAAAATGTAGCAATACAATCTTTATTATACAAAAATAGTAAACATGAGAGTTTGTAAAGTTTTAAATATGTTATTGTTTGCTGTGCTTATAATATCTTGTACAGAACTTAAAACTACGTCCAAATGGGAGCCGAATTTACAAAACGAAGCAGTAGACAGTATTGGATATTCTTTGTTTGTGGACTCTATTGAGTATGTTTATTTAGAAACAAATGATAGTTGTTTGATTAGAAGTATTACTGACATGGCAGTAAATAATAATCGTTTGTTTGTATTTGATGAACCGCAACAAACTATATGGGTTTTTAATCGTGAAGGCAAATATATAAATAAAATATGTAAGAAAGGTAGCGGTCCGGGTGAGTACTCTCAAATTTATCAATTTGAATATGATCAAAGAAATAATCAGATAGTTATTTTATCTTCTTGGGAACGTAAACTGTTGTTTTATACTCCTGATGGTGATTACTTAAATACGATTGAACTGAATCTTAAAATGAAAGATTTCAAGATATGTCCTCAAGGAGGTTTTATTCTATCGAATTCGGGAATTGATAAGACGACTGCCGGCATTTATTATGTGAATGCCCAAGGTAAAGAAGAAAAATTATTGGTCGGTAGGCAAAACAACCATTTAGTTTATATTACTCCTCTTTGGGAATTATGTTCTTATGGGGATGTAATTTGTTTTATGGCTCCTAATTTCAATAATGCGGTCTATCATTATGAAAATCAACAACTATCCTTAGAATATCCCTTTCGGATGAAACCGGATCTGAAACATGACTACAAAGAAACAGTTTCTTTACAGCGTTTTGAAGATTTTATTCGTACCTTTTATTTGGAAGGCGAGAAATGGATTTATGCTGGCTATTGGTCGTCTGTTGATGATACGCGAGCATTTCTCTATTCTAAAGAAAAAGGTGAGTATTGGATAGGTAAGTTTATGGTGAATGATTTGGATGATAAAGGAACCGGAACGACAACCTCTTTCAGTGATAATAATATGTTCGTAACTTATATGAATAATGATAATCCGGACGAGAACCCGGTTATTGGTATTTTGCATCTGAAATAATACAGTTGATAAGGAATGTAGCTTGATGAATATTATATAAAAATGTTGAATGTATTATTTGTTGTAGTAATATTTACAGTAATTGCAAGAATAAGATAACCGATTGATACAGTTATTAAAAGGAACAATGAAAAATGATAATCTTATTTTTATTGCTTTTTTCATTTAAGAAATAGATGATTGTTTTATAAATAATTTTAGTAATGTAATGAAAAGATTTGTTTTCATACTTTTCATATTTTCATTGTTTTCTTGTAAAGAAACAAAGAAAGAAAATATATCCCATTTAGTGAAAGAATGGAATAATAAAAAAATTGTTTATCCTGATATAATGCATTTTACGGTATTAGGTGCTGACACGAACTTTTTATTCAAAAGTGAATATCGGATTATTACTTATGTGGACTCGGCTGGTTGCACGAGTTGTAAGTTAAAATTAGAATGGTGGAAAAAGTTCATTAGTCAGTTGGATACTATTGGAAACTTACCTGTTTTATTCTTTTTACATCCCAAAAACAGGAAGGAACTTAATTATATCTTGAAACGTGACAACTTCAATTATCCTGTTTGTATTGATGAAAACGATTCCTTGAATAAGTTAAATCATTTTCCATCAGACTTGATGTTTCAAACTTTTTTGTTGGATAAGGATAATAGAGTTCTTGCTATTGGTAATCCTATTCATAATCCTAAAGTAAAAGAGCTTTATTTAAAAATAATTCAAGGAGAGAAAGTAGAGAAAGACAAGGGAACTGAGGTGATAAATACTAAAGTCACTATAGATAAAACTTCTATTTCTTTGGGTCGCTTTAATTGGCAAAAAGAGCAGAAGGCAACTTTTACATTGAAAAATACGGGAAATAGACCTTTGGCAGTGCAGGATGTGAATACTTCTTGTGGCTGTACTTCTGTTTCTTATTCTAAAGAACCTGTACAACCGGGTGGAGAATTGAAATTAGAAGTGACATATACAGCTGAACATCCGGAGCATTTTAATAAAACTATAACGGTGTATTGTAACATGGAATCTTCGCCATTGGTTTTGAAAATTATGGGAGATGCAGAATAGCTCTTGTTCCATCGAAAAAATGGAGGTAATAAAGCTTGTTTTGCAAATTAGTGGTATCTGACATGACAAAAAATAGTGTTTGTCAGACTTTGTCAGTCGATTAATTTTTATATATCCTTTGTTGCCGCTATTTTTGATACGTCGTTATAAAATGAAATCACTCAAAGAATTATTACGGTTACGGATGTAAATAGTGATGAACCGATTGTGGAATTTAAGATATAATGGTTTTATAAAAAGATTATATAACTGAAAAAGGAACAGATGGTGAATGTTTGTTGGAGCAAGCTATTCCATCTGTTCCATAACCCGCTAAAGAAAGGAGGTCGTGGCAAAGATATAACTAAGAATTGAATGTAGCAAGCTATTTGCTTTACTGCTGAAATGATAGATGCAGAAATTAATTTATAGATAATCATAAATGAAAAACAAAATGAAAAAAGTAATAAAATTGGCTTTTGTTGCAGCATTTGTTGCAGTTGCAGGATATGGAATTTATGCTAATCAAACATCAGATGCTATATCTGATTTGGCTTTGGCTAATGTAGATGCATTAGCTCAAGGTGAAAGTGGAGGTGGAGGAAGTTATTGTTGTGCACCATATAGCATTGTTTGCTATTATGTTTTGGGTGGAGGTGTTGTCTATGGACTGAAACTTCCTTTGCCTTGCTAAGAGGATTTGTTTGAAATCTAATTCCATGTCATTCATGACACTATAATAATATGAAATGAGTGTTTTGCGTGATTCCAAACCTTTAGGTTCCGACTTTAATTCGGATTATATTAAGCATAACTATGTTAAAGTGAAAGTGATGGCATGGAATTGGAGATTATATATAAAATAGAAACTATATGAATAAAATGAGTAGATTCTTTTTGGGGGTATTGTGCATAGGTTTCTTGGGTGCCTGCAATAATAAACCATCCCCAACAATTGAGGAATTATTTCCTGAAACAGTTTCTTTGAATCAAAGAAAAGAATGTCTGATCAGTGAGGATTCTTTGGGACGTGTAGAAGGTATTGCATGTGATGAAGAAAATCTGGTTGTTTTTGATACACGTTCTAATCAATGTTTCACGTTGTTTGATCAATCATCTGGTAGGCAGATTGCTCGTTTCGGGAATATAGGACAAGGTCCCTTGGAAGTTTTGTTTGGTAGTAGTGGCTATTTAGGAAAAAAATGTCTTATAGCCTATAATGACCAAAGCAAAATAGTAATGAAATATAACCTTGACTCTTTACGATGCGGTGTGATCGATGGCGCTCCTATTCGATTAACAAAGCATAATATATCGAATGCGCTAATATCAAGGCTTATTCCTATTGATGATTCTACATTTGTAGCAGGAGGAACGTATAAAACACATTATCAGCATTTAATATTTGATTCTTATGGTCGTGTGTTGGATTATGGTATAGATGTTTATAATGCTGCCGATAGCAGTTTCAATACTGAAACTAGATTCCTTTCCAATCAAGGCTATATGGCAAAACATCCATATAAAAACAAGTTTGCCTATTCTGTAAATTTTTCTTCTAACTTGGACTTTTTTGAAGTAGTCAACAATAAAATTGAACTCAAGAGATCTTTACGTTTGGGGAACCCAGCGTGCGAATCTTTGGTTGAGAATGGTGGACAATTATTCAGTGCGCGTCCAACCAAAGAAAGTATTCATGGTTTCATTGAAGTGTGTGCGACACCTAAGTATCTGTATGCTCTATATTCTGATGGAAAAATTTATGAGGTTCAAAGAAAATCGAAAACTGTATTTGTCTTTGATTGGGATGGTAATCCTATAAAAGAGCTTCTACTTGATACGGATGTGTTCCATATTGCTGTAAATGAAAAAGAACAAAATCTGTTTGCGGTCGTAAAAAATGAAGACGGTGGTTTTAATGTCATATGTTATGTATTATGAATATCATAGCAGTATACGAATTGAATAAGCATATTTCTGTAGTGATGAAAAGTAGAAAAAAAGTGGCAATATACATTGTGGTATCATTGATTCTGTTTTCCTCATGTCAGAACGGAATAAAGAATGTTGAACAATTGGTGAGAGAATGGGAGGGTAAAGAAATACAATTTCCTCCTAATTCGGTGTTTACTGTTCAGGGGAAAGACACGATAGAATATATGGGAAATAGTAGTAGTTATAAGATAGTGACATATGTTGACTCTATAGGCTGCACTAGTTGTAAATTGCAATTGTTGAGTTGGGAAGAATTTATACATAGAGTGGATTCTGTAAGTTATGGTAAAGTGTCATTCCTTTTTTACTTTCATCCTAAAGATAAGTCTGAATTACGTTTAATATTTCGTCGTGATAATTTTGAATATCCTGTTTGCCTGGATGAGAATGATTGTTTTAATAAGCTAAATCATTTTCCTTCAGATATGATGTTTCAAACTTTTCTATTAGACAGAGATAATAAAGTACTTGCTATTGGTAATCCTGTTCATAATTTTAAAGTGAAAGAACTCTATCTGAAGATTATTCAAGGCGAGATATCAGGACAAACGAAAGAAGCCGAAGCGATAATGACCGAAGTCGCTATAGATAAAACTTCTATTTCTTTAGGTCGTTTTAATTGGCAAAAAGAGCAAAAGGCAACTTTTACATTGAAAAATACGGGAAATAAACCTTTGGCAGTACAAGATGTGAATACTTCTTGTGGCTGTACTTCTGTTGCTTATTCTAAGGAGCCGGTTCAACCGGGTAGAGAACTGAATTTGGAGGTGACATATAAGGCTGAACATCCAGAGCATTTTAATAAAACTATAACGGTGTATTGCAATACAGAATCCTCACCATTGATTTTGAAGATTATGGGAGATGCGGAATAGAATGATGATTATATCCTAATGAAATGAAAAATACCATTGTATGAATAAATTGTACGTATGCTTGGCTTTGTTACCGATATTGTTTAGTTCCTGTCATTCTATGAACGACACAGAGGTAAACGCTACAATGTGTAATCCCCTTCCGTTAAACTATGATTTTACGGTAGAAGAAGGGGTATCAAGGCGTGACGGAGCGCATCCTTGTGTAGTTTTGTTTCGGGATGTATATTATCTTTTTATGTCTAATATACAAGGGTATTATAAATCGGATGATTTACTGCATTGGACTTTGGTAACTACCAATTTGCCAACTACTGGCAATGCTCCTGCCGCAGTAGAGATGGACGGGCAGCTTTATCTTACTTTCTCCGGTGCAACGGGTACATTTTACCGCACTGTCATGCCTGAATCGGGACGATGGGAGGTGGCTACAAATAGTTTCCCTTATGATGTGGCAGAACCGTCACTTTTCTATGATGAGGGACGTTTGTTCCTGTATTCCGGGTCAGGAAATAAAGTATCTCTGACCGGCATGGAGATTGACCCGAAAACTTTTCTTCCGCTTACACAAACTATGCCTCTGATAACAAACTGCAAGCAGACGAATGGTTGGGAAGTGGCTGGCGACTATCATGAATGGAAAACACTTAGTTCGTGGATAGAAGGTACATGGATGACGAAACGTGACAGTAGATATTACCTGCAATATGCGTCTTCGGGCATTCAGTATACAGGTTCCAACCAAGGAGTGTATGTTGCCGATAACCCTTTAGGACCATTTGTCTTGGCTGCTCACAATCCGTTTGTTTATAAGCCCGAAGGTTTTACTAAGGGAGCCGGGAACGGATGCCTGTTCCAAGACAGGTATGGGAATGATTGGTATATGGGTACAACGGGCGTGTCTGTCAGGCATATTTTTGAAAGAAGAATCGTGCTACATCCTGTTTTCTTTGATAAAGACAGTTTGATGTATGCTTATACGGGCTTTGGAGATTATCCCATGTCTATGCCAACAAAAAAGATCAATTCTCCCGAAGAATTGGCTACCGGATGGATGCTGCTGTCTTATCGCAAGTTGGTGCGTGTATCGTCCGAGCAAAGAAAACATCCGGCCTGTTGTGCTGTAGACGAGAGCATACGTTCGTGGTGGAGTGCAGAAACTGGAGATACCGGGGAGTTTTTATCTCTGGATTTGGGGGAAGTTTGCGAGGTTCGTGCTATTCAGATAAACTTTGCCGATGAAGATGCGCAACTTTCAGGCGGTGTCTCCGATACTTATCAATATCATTTGGAAACGTCTACTGATGGGAAGAAATGGAAGCCGGTGGGAGAAAAGTCGTTGCGAATTACTGATACACCGCATGACTATGTTGTGTTGGAGAAACCTTTGGCAAGCCGCTATTTGCGTATCACAAACGTGCACGTACCTGCCGGGAAGTTTTCTGTTTCGGGATTTCGTGTTTTTGGTAAAGCGAATAAGCCTGCACCAAGTATGGTGGACTCATGGCGTGGATTGCGTGATGTAAATGATCGTCGTAATGCTACTTTAAGATGGAATAATGTGGAGGATGCCGTAGGGTATAACATCCGTTATGGAACATCACCGGATAAGCTATACCATAATTATATAGTGTATGGAGACAACGAGATAATTATCAAGGGACTGCATGCCGAATGGGAATACTATTTCGCGATAGATAGTTTCAATGAGGGAGGTATTACCCGAGGAGAGAAGGTTGAGAAGGTTTTATAAATTTAGGTTCCTAAAATATCAGATGATAAAATATGAGAAAGCTTATTATATATGGAGTGCTGCTACTGCTCTTGGCAAGTTGTCGAAAGGAGCGTTTTATCTCTGCTACTGATGTGTTGGAACAAAATCCTCGGTTGGAGGAAGTATTGGAGGCTTGTGGCGATGACTCCTTGAAGCGGCAGGCTGCTTTATTTCTCTTGGAGAATCTTCCGTATTATTATTCGTATGAGAGAAGTACCGCATTGGATGCACATCTCAAGACTTATGAACTGTATGGAACGGGGAAGTATTCGTTGGAAGAAGTGCAGGATTCTGTTAGGAAGTTATATGGTAATACGAATCTTGCCGGATTGCGTTTAGTGTCCGATGTAAAGATAAAGCCCGATTTGTTGATTGACCATCTGGAGTGGGCTTTCAAAGTATGGCGTGAGCAGCCATGGGGGAAAAATGTTTCGTTCCATGATTTTTGTGAATACATCTTGCCCTATCGTATCAAGGATGAACCATTAAAAGCGTGGCGTGAGGAAATTTATAAAAAATACAATCCGATGCTGGATGCCGTGAGGAAACTGCCGGAAGCGGAAGATCCTCTCTTTGTGGCGCGTGTACTGCTGGATTCTATTTCAAGGGAAGACTCTCATTTTAATGCGTCTTTGGGTTATGGACCTCATGTAGGGCCGGACTTGGTGAAATGGGTGTCAGGTAATTGTCGTGAACTGACGGACAGACTTATCTACATTTTCCGCGCTGTAGGTATTCCTTGCGGGTGCGACTACATGCCGCTCCGGGGAGATGCTAATGTGGCCCATTATTGGAACTTTGTGCAAGACAAGTACGGGGATTCTTATTATATGTATGAGAAAAGGGCAATAGAACCTGTACGTACTTTCTTTGGGGCAAGGTCAAAGATTTACCGGCAGACTTTCAGCCTGAATCGTGATATGCAGGCAGGCAAAAGGGGAAAACCGGAAGATGTATGGCCTGGTTTCCGTTATCCTTGTTCACAGGATGTCACTCGTTTGTACAGCGGTAAGAATACCTATGATTTTGTGATTCCTGTGGAAAAATGTTTTCGTGCAATAGCTTCTGATGAAGTGGTTTATCTTTGCGCTTCTACTCGTTTGGACTGGCAGCCTGTGGCGTGGACTTATCCTTCGGAGGAAGGGATGATATTTAAAGAAGTGGCCGGTGGAGTAGTGCTTATGCTGGCTGTTTATGAGTCCGGCAGGCTTGTGCCTGTTTCCGAGCCTTTCGAATTAAATAAGGAGACCGGAGGCATACACTATTTTGAGGTTTCCGATAAGCAGGAAGAGGTTTGTTTGCTTAACAAATATAATCAGTTGTATGAACTTTTCCCTCAACACATGGTGGGGGGAGTCTTTGAAGGTAGCAACATCCGTGATTTCAGCGTGAAGGATACATTGTTTGTCATCAATCAAAATCCGCTGCGCTTACATAATGTGGTTGTGTTGAGGGGGATGAAGCCTTATCGGTATGTTCGCTATTATGGCCCTGAGAATAGTTACTGTGATGTATCCGAAGTGGCATTTTACGAAACAGCGAAAGATACTTGTGCTCTGCAAGGAAAGCCGATGGGAACTTCTAATGCACCCGATGGTGACCTTACACACGATTATACAAATGTTTTTGATGGCGATCATTGTACTTCTTTCCGCTATCGTTTGCCGTCAGGCGGATGGGCAGGGCTTGATCTGGGTTGTCCGTATCGGATAGGAAAGATTGTATTTACTCCTCGTAATCGGGATAACTATATCTATAAAGGTGAAACCTATGAGCTGTTTTATTCTTCCCAAGGCGAATGGAACTCGGCAGGAACCCAGGTAGCAGTTTCCGATTCACTTCTTTATACTGTTCCTAAAGGAGCTTTATTTTACTTGAAGAACTATACAAGAGGGAAAGATGAGCGGATTTTTGAATATGATGAAGGGATACAGCGATATTGGTAATACTGCCGATGTGCTGAAAAAAGAATAGATATGAAAATGAAAGGACGACAACAAATAGTTCGTTGGACAAGCAGATTGATAAACCTGTTTTTCTACTTATGTTTACTGGTTGCTATTTATATAGTGATGCAGGTGTTTGTTGTCACCTCTTTCAGTATACCATCGGACTCAATGTCGCCTTCTATGTTGGCGGGTGATTGTGTATTGGTGGATAAATGTTCGGGCGGGGCAAGGATATTCAATGTATTGAAGGCATTGGATAGTAAGGATGTGAATATCTACCGTATGCCGGGATGGAGAAACTTTAAAAGAAATGATGTGTTGGTTTTTAATTTCCCATATAAGGCAGAGCGTTGGGACAGTATTGCATTTGATGTAATGAAATACTATGTGAAACGCTGTGTTGCTTTGCCGGGAGATACATTGGAGATCAGAAACGGATATTATAAACTACGTGGGGTAAGCGGAGAAATCGGAAGCCTGATTGCCCAACAGCGGATTGCCGCTTTACCGGATAGCGGAACGAATGTTGTGATACCATGCTTCCCGTGGAGCGATGAGTTGAAATGGACTATCAAAGAATTCGGTCCTCTGCCGGTTCCTGCTAAAGGGCAGGTTGTAAAGATGAATTCTTTATCATACACCCTCTATAGGCAGTTAATAAACTGGGAACAAAAACAACTGTCACGAATAAACGAAGCCGGTGAGATATTATTGGGTGATAGTGTGGTACGGGAATACTGTTTTCAAGAGAACTACTATTTTATGGCAGGGGACAATGCTTATAATTCGCAAGATTCCCGTTACTGGGGGATGTTACCCGAAAGTTTTATAGTAGGCAGGGCTGTAAGAGTTTGGAAATCTGTAAATCCTGATACCGATGAAATAAGGTGGAATCGGATTTTGAGGAAAATAGAATGATATTCATGGCTTAAATTTAGTTGAAATATAAAGGAGATATGAAACATATATTATTTTCAGCAGTATGCTCTTGGAGCTTGTATATCTTTTGTGGGTGTTCTTCTCATAGAGTATGTGATTGTATGAGTACAATACAAGTGGACTTGTCACATCTTCAAGAACATTTGAATCTTTCATCGTTCATTAAAGATGTGAATGCAATAAAATTGGAGCTGCCTGAGCCTTACTTTTTTGGTGTAATAACTAATGTTTTGTTTACGGACTCAACTCTATTCGTGGTTGATAAAAAGCAAGGCAGTATTTTTCGCTTTACGAAAGATGGATTGTTCTTAAACAAGATAGGGTGTAGAGGAGAAGCGCCGGGCGAATTCTTTAGTCTGCATCATGTCTGTGTAGATGATGAATATGTTTATGTGAGTGATATAAATGTGCGAAAAGTACACTATTATATGCATGATGGAACATTTGTAAAATCATTGGCTTTCTCCTTTGATTTAGTTTATGACGATTTTGAAATATTGCCTGACAGGAAATTTTTGTGCTATGACATACAGGGAGGGAAAGGGGAAAGTAAAATTTGGGTGATGAGTGAGAAGGGAGAGAAAGAGCAAACTCTTTTATATCATGATGCTGTTTTTCCATTTAGTTATACTGATTGGAGTACGATTACTTTTCGACGGAGAGATAATCAGATAGAGGTTTTAGACCCTATTACATGTAGTTTATACGCGATTGATTCTCGAACAAGGAAAATAGAAAAAATTCAATGTTTGGTTTCAGATAAGAAAGGGTTAAACTCTTATAAAGATGTGGAGAACTTGATGGATGTGCAGGATGAATATGCTTGTCCTTCTTTCGTCGTAAATACAGAGAATTATCTTTATTCGATTTGGACTATTTCAGAATCTCCAGGATTGTATTCTCTCTATGAAAAAAGTCGGAATAAGAGCTGCTCATTTGAAAGACAGGAAACGGACATTGCAGAATATTCGATATATCCACTTCCTGTATCAACCAATCTTCCTGATGTTTTGATGGCAATATCAACCGATGAATATCCTTCGGAATATTTTCCGGAAGCATTAAGAAATGATATATCGGAACGAATGGCAGTTGTGTATAAAATGAATTTCAAATAGTGGCAGATAGTAATCTCGAATATTTATACCGTATGTGATGGAGATAAAAAGCTATATAGCCTTTGGCTTTCAGTGGGTCGCAGTAATGGCGTTGCTGTCATTAGTACTTGTCGTGCATCCTGAACTTCCTGCCGATGAAACGATCGGGCAGTGGGTATGGTTTGACAAAGCGGCTATCATAGCAAGCGTCTGTATTTTATTGTCAATCCTATTGGGCAAGAGGACGTTGAAGCTGACTACTACTGTGACGTGGGCCTTAATAGTCCTTGGAGGTATAGAGGCTATATGGGGATTACGTCAACTTTATGGATTCACTGCTTCCGGACATTCACGGTATGCGCTGACCGGTTCTTTCTTCAATCCCGGACCTTATTCGGGGTATTTAGCCATGATACTTTCGCTTTGTTTTTATCAATATCTTTCCTTGCACAACAGTCGTTTGCTTAAGACATGGGTGTGGTGGATGAAGAATATAGTTGCAGGCAGTGTGATGCTACTCATTCTTTGTGTGCTTCCTGCGGGTATGAGCCGTTCGGCTTGGTTGGCGGCGGGAATTTCTTGTTTGTGGGTATATGCCTGTCATGTCGGTTGGGGAGTTTGGTTACGTGAGGTGTGGATACACCATCGGAAACGTTTGTTTACGGCTATAGCTGTGGGAGTAGGTATCATGGTATTGGCTGGTTACTTGCTGTTCTCGTTAAAGCCGGATTCGGCAAGAGGACGTTTGTTTATGTGGAAGATTACTTACCGGGCTATTATGGAGAAACCGTTGGCCGGACATGGAACGGATAACTTTGCAGTGGCTTATGGGAAGGCTCAGGAGGATTATTTTGCAACAGGCAATTATGAGCCGTGGGAAGAACGTGTGGCAGGAAGTCCGGAATATGCTTTTAATGAATACTTGCAGGCAGCGGTGGAGTGGGGAGTTCCTTTGACCCTTTGCGGATTGGCTGCTATTGTTATTTGTCTATATATAGGAATAAAGAAAAGTCGGTATGGCATTTGCGGAGCAATTCTTTCTTTACTGATTTTTTCTTTTTCTTCTTATCCGCTGCAACTTCCGGTATTTATTATTACATTTATTGCGTTGCTTCTGGCCTGTGTTTGTGGGAATAGCCGTTGGGAATGGATAGGGTTGGCAATATTGACAGTAGCAGTCGGTGGTTTTCGCTTAAAGAACGATCTTCGTATTGAACAGGCTTGTAGAGAATGGATGAACGTCAGGGTACTTTATAATGCAGGGGCGTATGAAAGTGGTGAAAGAGAATATGTTTCCCTTTATCCATTGTTGAAAGAACGTGCTGCTTTCTTGTTTGAATATGGGCATGGATTGCATAAACTACGGAGAGCAGAAGCGTCTAACCGGATAATGAGAGAGGCCTTGAAGCGAAGTTGCGATCCTATGATATTAAATATAATGGGAAAAAATTATCAACAAAAGGGAGATTATCTGGCGGCAGAGGAGTGCTTTATCCGTTCTACCCGTCGTCTGCCGGGGCGAATATATCCTTATTATCTGCTGGCTAAACTTTATGCAGAACCTGCATTTAGACAACCGGACAAGTTTGAGAAGATGAAGCGTATTGTGTTGACGAAGGAACCGAAAGTACAATCTACGGCTATAAAAGAGATGAGGGAAGAATTAAATAAAATACTTATATACTGATATGAAGACACATTATCATAAAGCATTGTTATGCACGACATTGTTATTGCTGACCGCTTGTTCCGGCAATAAGAACGAGGAAGTTAACGACGAAGGGGTGGCCACCGTTTTACCCACCACCGACAACGAAGTGACGGTAGAAGTACTGAAACAGCGTGCTTTCAACCATGAGTTGATAAGTAACGGCAAGATAGTTGCCGGCGGACAGGCTGACTTACGTTTCGAGACGTCCGGTGTTATTGCCCGTATTTACGTAAAGAACGGTGAGAAGGTGTTCAAGGGGCAGAAATTGGCTGAACTGGATAAATTCCGCTTGTCTAATCGTACTGCCCAAGCCAAAGATGCGCTTGAAAAGTCCAAACTCGAATTGCAGGATGTGCTGATAGGTCAAGGTTATCCGGCGGATGATTCTTCCAAAGTACCTGCAGATATCATGAAGCTTGCCCGCGTGAAAAGCGGATATGACCAGAGCCTTTCTCAGTATGAGTTAGCTCAATATGAGGAAGAGCATGCTACGTTGACGGCACCTTTCGATGGTGTGATTGCCAACCTTTTCTCCAAGCCTTTTAATGCTGCCAATACTTCGGAGGTCTTCTGTACCGTTGTGGGTACAAATGGCATGGAGGCGGATTTCACTGTGCTTGAAAGTGAACTGTCTTTGATACAGTCCGGTGATCGCGTATTTATCAGTCCTTATTCGGATGCTGCGTCCCGTTACGAGGGAGTCGTTACGCAAATCAATCCGCTGGTGGACGAGAAGGGTATGGTGAAGGTCAAGGCGTCGGTAAACGGCAAGGGCAGACTGTTCAGTGGTATGAACGTACGTGTAAATGTGTTCCGTTCGCTGGACAAACAATTTGTTATCCCCAAGAGTGCCGTTGTGTTGCGTTCGGGCAGACAGGTAGTTTTTACCTTGAAGAATGGGCAGGCCAAGTGGAACTATGTCCAAACGGGATTGGAGAATGCAGAGGAATATACCTTGGTGGGGGCATCTCAAACCGATGAGATTGCGGAAGGCGACACGGTTATTGTGACGGGGAACGTGAATCTGGCGCATGAGGCTCCGGTGAAGGTGGTTGGTAAAGGTGATAAAGTGAAAAGGTGATAAAGACGGTGATGTGATAACTTGTAATTGATAACTTATGGTGGATTTCCTTATACGACGGCCTATAGCTGTGCTGATGGCATTTACAGCATGCTTTATCGTTGGGATGGTGACTTATTTCACGTTGCCAGTCTCCTTGTTGCCCGATATTGCTATTCCTGAGATTACCGTTCAGGTAGCCGTACCCAATACATCGGCACGGGAACTGGAAAATACAGTGGTGAAGCCTCTGCGACAACAACTTATACAAGTGGGTAAGTTGAAGGATATGGACAGTCAGACACGTGACGGAGCGGGTATTATCCGCTTGAAATTTGATTTCGGTATGAATACGGATTTAGCCTTTATTGAGGTGAATGAAAAGATTGATGCCGCGATGAACTATCTTCCTAAGGATACTGAACGTCCCAAAGTAGTGAAAGCGAGTGCTACGGATATTCCCGTATTCTACTTGAACCTGACGCTGAAGAATGATAGCGCATACAGCCGTGGGGATGACCGTGCTTTTCTTGAATTGTGCAGTTTTGCAGAAAACGTCATCAAGCGCCGTATCGAACAGCTGACCGAGGTGGCGATGGTGGATGTTACCGGTATAGTGGAGCAGCAATTGCAGATTGTGCCCGATGCGGATAAATTGGCTGTATTGGGATTGTCGCTTTCGGATATGGAAAACGTGTTGGCAGACAACAATGTGGAGCCTGGCAGTATGACGGTACGTGATGGCTATTACGAGTATAATATCAAATTCTCTACTTTACTGCGTACCCGGGAGGATGTGGAGAACATCCTTTTGCGTAAAGGGGAACGAATAATCCGCTTGGGTGACTTCTGCAAGATAGCCATTGTCCCTGCCAAAGAGACCGGTGTATCTATGAGTAATGGGAAGCGTGCCGTGACACTTGCCGTCATCAAGCAGGCGGATGAGAATATGGATGATATGAAACAGGCTATTATCGGTACCATGAATTACTTCCGGAAGGTGTATCCGGATATTGAATTCAGCATCAGCCGTAATCAGACTGAACTTTTGGACTATACAATATCTAACCTGCAACAGAATCTTTCATTGGGCTTTCTTTTTATCTGTATTGTTGCTGTTCTTTTTCTGGGTGATATCAAGTCACCGTTTATTATCGGACTTAGTATGACAGTCTCCATTGTCATCTGTTTTCTTTTTTTCTATTTGTTCAAGATGTCGCTTAATATTATCTCCTTATCAGGACTTATTTTGGCACTTGGTATGATGATTGACAGCAGCATCATTGTGACGGAGAATATTTCCCAGTACCGTGAACGGGGCTACTCGCTCAGACGGGCCTGTGTGACGGGGACGAGCGAGGTGATTACGCCCATGCTTAGTTCATCGCTGACTACCATAGTTGTTTTTGTTCCCTTGATTTTTATGAGCGGTATTGCCGGTGCTCTTTTTTACGATCAGGCATTTTCCGTGACGGTGGGACTGATGGTATCCTATTTTACGGGTATCATGTTGCTGCCGGTACTCTATATGCTGGTTTACCGTACCGGATTGCGCAGTCGCTCATGGTTTTCCCGCATCCGTATCAGCAATCCTTTGAAAGAACATACCTTGGACCGCTTTTATGATGCGGGGGTAGATTGGGTATTTGCCCATAAGACCGTGAGCGTTGCTTTTTGTATTCTTTCCGTCCCGCTTTGCGTATTCCTTTTCTATTTTATCGGTAAGGAACGTATGCCGGATATAGACCAGAACGAACTCATAGCCCGTGTGGAGTGGAACGAAAACATTCATGTAGATGAGAATCGTAGGCGGGTGGATGCCTTGTTCAGTGATTTTGAGCAGCAAACAATCGAACAGACAGCGGCTGTGGGGCAACAGGATTATCTGCTGAATCGTGAGCGTGCACTGTCTTCTTCAGAAGCCGAACTGTATTTCAAAACGGGCAGTCCGCGCGAAATAGAAGCTTTGCAGCAAAAGGTGAATCAACGCCTGAAGGCGGAATATCCTTTGGCAGTCGTCTCCTTTTCTCCACCGGAAACAGTGTTTGAGAAACTGTTCGTAACCGGAGAGGCTGACATCGTGGCGGAACTTTATGCCCGTAACAAGGAGAAAGCACCCGTTGCGGAGGAATTGCGGGAATTGGAGAATCACATTGCCCGATTAACGGGAACTGCTCCTACCGGTATCGCTTTTGAAAATCAGTTGAATATAAGTGTACAGAATGAAAAGCTGCTATTATATAATGTCTCTTACGATGATTTGTACCGGGTACTGAAAACAGCCTTCAAAGAGAATAGTGTGGCTATGCTCCATTCTTACCAGCAATATCTGCCTATCAGTATTGCGGGGGAGGAACGTACAGTGAATGATGTGTTACGGCAGACATTGATACCGACTCGTGCTGATGGTAAAGGAACGATTGAATATATTCCGCTTCGCGATTTGGTGAAGGTTACCCCCGCCGAGGATTTGAAAACAATTACTGCAGGACGTAATGGGGAGTACATTCCTTTCTGTTTTTATGAGACCGATGACGCTGAGTTATTGATGGCGAAAGTGAGACGAATTATTGAGGAGACCGGAGACTGGGAAACAGCTTTTTCCGGTAGTTTCTTTTCCAATCGGGAGATGCTGGACGAACTGGTGGTGATTCTCTTTATTTCCATCCTGTTGATGTACTTTATTCTTGCCGCCCAGTTCGAGAGTTTTGTACAGCCTCTGATTGTATTGCTTGAAATTCCGATAGACGTGGCATTCGCTCTGTTATTGTTGTGGATGTGCGGGCATACGCTTAATCTGATGTCAGCCATTGGATTGATAGTAACTTGCGGTATCATAATCAATGACTCCATCTTGAAACTGGATGCTATCAACGAATTGAGAAAAACAGGGATGCCATTGCTGGAAGCTATCCATGAAGCAGGGCGCAGAAGGCTTCGTCCCATCATCATGACTTCGCTGACTACCATATTTGCTATGGTGCCTTTGTTGTTCTCTTTCGATATGGGTTCGGAGTTGCAAAAACCGTTGTCTATCGCTATGATTGGAGCTATGTTTGTCGGAACTCTGGTCAGCCTTTTTATCATTCCGTTGATATATTGGTTTATTTATAGGAATAAGGAAGTGGTTAAGTAGTCAAGTTGAATAGCTTAGAAGAATATGATGAAAAAGATAAGTCTTATATTATTATTGGGATTGGGAACGCTTTCCGCCTTTTCCCAGCAAAGGATTACATTAGACTTGCAACAGACGATTGCCATGGCTAATGATAGTTCATTGGAAGCTTTTCGTACCAAGAATATGTATCTGTCAGGTTATTGGGAGTACCGTACTTTTAAGGCCAACCGTCTGCCGAGTCTGACTTTGAACATGACTCCCGCCCAGTATAACCGTGACATCACCAAGCGTTATGACTCCGAACAGGACCTGGATATTTATCGTAGCCAGCAATCATTCTATGCCTATGGAAATCTTGCTATCCGGCAGAATTTTGACTTGACGGGCGGTACTTTCTATCTGGATACGGAACTGGGGTTTATGAGAAGTTTCGGAAGTAATCCTTATACGCAATTTACCAGTGTTCCGGTACGACTGGGGTATTCTCAAAGTCTGGTAGGGTATAATGCTTTTCGTTGGGAACGTAGGATAGAGCCATTGAAATATGAAAAGATTAAAAAGGAATATATTTATAATGCCGAACAGGTTTCCGAACAAGCTACCAACTATTTCTTTACGCTTGCCATGGCGCAGGCGGAGTATGACCTTGCCAAAGAAAATGCAATTTCTACCGATACACTTTACCGTATCGGTATGCAGCGCCTGAAGATAGCTTCCATCAGTCGTGCCGACTTGTTGACGCTGAAACTTGATGTGGTAAATGCCCGTAATACGTTGCAGAATGCTGCCAGTTCGCTGAAGCGTGCCATGTTTTCATTGGCCTCCTTCTTGAACTTGGAGAAGAATACCGAAATAAAGGTCAGTCTTCCCGGTCGTCCCCAATCGTTAATTATTCCGGTGGATGAGGCGCTGATGGCGGCCAAAAACAATAACCCGGACTTTCTGGAGTTGCGCCAGAATATTCTGGAAGCCGAACAACGGGTGGACAAGACGAAAAAAGAATCGCGCTTCAATGCCGGTATCAATGCCAGCATCGGGTTCAACCAGGTTTCGGAGAAGTTCAATCAGGCCTATCGGCATCCTATGCAGCAAGAGATGGTTTCGGTAAGCGTTTCCGTTCCACTGATAGACTGGGGGGTAAGAAAAGGCAAGTATAATATGGCGAAAAACAATCTCAATATCGTAAAGACTTCTGCTCGTCAGAGTGAAATCAGCATAGAGGAGGAAGTTATTATGACCGTATCCGACTTTAATGTACAGCAAGGGTTGGTAGCCAGCGCAGAGGAAGCGCTCGACCTTTCTATCCTTGCCTATAATGAAACCCGGCAGCGTTTTATAATAGGTAAAGCGGATATCAACAGCCTTACACTTTCACTGAACCGCCAGCAGGAAGCACAACGGAACTATATTTCAGCTTTAAAAAATTATTGGTTGAACTATTATAAGATACGTAAGCTGACGTTGCATGATTTTGCTTCGGGATTTTCTCTTTCTGAAAAGTTTGATTATGACTTATGAAAAGAAAAATCAGTTTCAACTTATTTAATTATTGAGTAGTGAATGAATAAAGTTTCTTCTTTTACTGTCATCGTGACTTTCGTTTGTCTGGCTTTGGTGGGGCTGGCATTGATACCGCTTCTTCCCGTCAAGTTGAATCCGTCCCGTAACCTACCGGGATTTACGGTAGGATTCAGTATGCCGGGTGCTTCTTCCCGGGTAGTAGAGATGGAGGTAACCAGCAAACTGGAATCTATGCTGGCACGTATACGCGGGGTGAAGAATCTGAACTCTACTTCGGGTAATGGTTCGGGAAGTATCACTGTAGAGTTGGACAAACACGCCGATGTGGATGCGGTGCGTTTTGAGGCCTCTACCATTATCCGGCAGACATGGCCGCAACTTCCTGAAGGTGTCAGTTATCCGACTATTCGGATGAAGACGTCCGACAATAATGCGCTCCGTCCTTTTATGTCCTTTACATTAAATGCTCCGTCTACTCCCATTTTGATACAACAATATGCAGAAGAGCATATAAAACCTCAGCTGGCACGTCTGCCGGGAGTCTATAAAATAGATTTGAGCGGGGCAACGCCTATGGAATGGCGGTTGGAATATGACAGCGAGCAATTACGTTTGTTGGGAGTAACTTTATCGGATATTCATAATGCGGTGAGACGATATTACCGGAAAGAGTTTCTGGGAACACACAATATCGATACCGGTAAAGGCGGTGAACAATGGATACGTCTGGCTTTGGTTCCTGAAATAGGTAGTGATGTTTTTGATCCGTCTGTTATCACAGTGACAAATGCAGGTGGAAAGATACTTCGCTTGGATGAATTGGTGAAAGTAACCCGGATGGAAGAAGAACCGCAAAGCTATTATCGCATCAACGGCTTGAATTCCATTTATTTATCGGTTACAGCGGAAGAAAGGGCTAACCAGTTGCAACTTAGCCATGCCGTCATGACTGAGATGGAGGCTATAAAGAGGGTACTTCCGGCCGGATATGAGATACATGTCAGTTATGATGCTACCGAGTATATCCGCGAGGAACTGGACAAGATTTATTTTCGTACCGGATTAACGGTACTTATTCTTTTGGTCTTCGTCTGGTTGATTACCCGTAAGCTGAAGTATATGCTACTGATCGTAACCAGTCTGGCGATTAATATAGCTGTGGCGCTGATCTTTTATTATCTTTTCGGTCTGGAGATGCAACTTTATTCATTGGCGGGTATTACGGTTTCACTGAATCTGGTGATAGACAGTACTATCATCATGACTGACCATATCTTACACCGGCGCAACCTGAAAGCCTTTATATCCGTACTTGCAGCAACACTGACTACAGTAGGGGCATTGGTTATCATCTTCTTTTTGGATGAAAAGATACGGTTAAACCTGCAGGACTTTGCTGCGGTGATGATTATTAATCTGGGTATATCATTACTGGTGGCACTCTTCTTTGTTCCGGCAATGATTGACAAGACCGGTATGTTGTCGACTGAAACTGTCGTTACAAGAAAGCCACGCAAAGGTTTGATGCAATTCGTCAGAGGGCGGGGGCTTCGTCGGTTGACTGTCCATTTTACGCGTTTTTATGCTATCTTGATTCGTTTCCTTTGTCGTTGGCGATGGGCGGTATGCATATTGCTCTTGCTTGGTTTCGGGCTTCCGGTTTTTCTCCTACCGGAAAAGTTGGACGGAGAAGGATGCTGGGAAAAATTTTATAATGAGACTTTAGGTTCCTCTACTTATAAGGAATCGGTAAAGCCGACTGTCGATAAAGCCTTGGGAGGTGCTTTACGCCTGTTTGTACAAAAAGTATATGAAGGTAGCTATTTTACCCGTAATGAAGAGGTGGTGCTTACAGTAAATGCCAACCTGCCTAATGGTAGTACCCTTGAACAGATGAACTCTCTGGTGAAGCGTATGGAAACGTATCTAAGTGAATTTAAGGAAATCAGGCAGTTTCATACATCGGTTTATAGTGCCCGGCGTGCCAGTATCAATATCTATTTTAAGAAAGAATATCAAAATAGTGGTTTTCCATACACACTGAAGGCTAATGTGATAAATAAGGCGTTGCAGTTGGGTGGCGGCAGTTGGGGAGTATATGGATTGGAAGACCAGGGATTCAGCAATGATGTACGTGAAAGTGCAGGTTCCTATCGTGTCAGGATGTATGGTTATAATTATGACGAACTTTATAGTTGGGCGGAGAAACTGAAAACTAAGTTGCTGAGCCATCGTCGTATTAAGGAGGTGCTAATAAATTCGGAATTTTCATGGTGGAAGGATGATTACCAGGAATTTTATTTTAACTTGAATAAAGAGAGGATGGCGCAGGAGGGTATTGACGCCCGTCAACTTTTCGCTTCTATTCAACCTGTTTTTGGAAGGAATATGGAGATTGGTTCTGTGTTGTCGGAGGAAGGGGTGGAAAAGATAAAACTTTCTTCACGTCAGTCGTATGTCCATGATATATGGGCAATGCAATTCTTTCCTTATGGAATGAAAGAGGGTAAGCATTATAAACTTTCAGAATTGGCAGTGATGGAAAAGGGGCAAATGCCACAGGAGATTGCAAAGGAAAGGCAGCAATACCGTCTTTGCCTACAGTATGAGTATATCGGTTCGAATGAGATGGGTAATAAGATACTGGAACGTGATTTGGAAGATTTTAATGACATCCTGCCTATGGGGTATACTGCCGAATCGGACAGTTACTCATGGTCATGGGGTAAAAAAGATAATAAACAATACTTGCTTTTGTTGGTAGTTATCGCAATTATATTTTTTACGACAAGTATCCTGTTCAATTCATTGAAGCAACCGTTGGCTATCATCTTTGTTATTCCTGTTTCTTATATCGGGGTGTTTCTTACTTTTTATTGGTTCCGGTTGAACTTTGACCAGGGTGGTTTTGCCTCATTTGTCCTATTGTGTGGCATTACGGTGAATGCCAGTATTTACATTTTAAATGAATATAACAGTATCCGGCGTCGTTTTCCCCGGCTTTCAATGCTTCGTGCCTATACCAAAGCCTGGAATGCAAAAGTCGTTCCTATTTTTCTAACGGTGGTTTCAACAATTCTGGGTTTTATTCCTTTTATGGTGGGAGCCGATAAGGAGGCGTTTTGGTTTCCATTGGCAGCTGGCACTATTGGAGGACTGATGATGTCGCTTGTTGGAATATTCTTTTTTCTTCCAGTGTTCTGCCTGAACAGAAAAAAGTCAATGTAAATAATTGAGATGCGGTTTTGGAGTTTAAAAAGAATTGTTACTTTTGTGGTCTTCTACTTAAAATATATAAGTACGATAAAGAAGTTTTTCTGTTCTTAAATATTCAATTATCAGCGCACGGATTAAAAATACGTTTTTTCTGCTTTGTTTTTACAGAAGTAAAACTAATTTTGCAAAGAAATATGAGAAAGAGAGACAAAACGTGTGCAAAAGCAACACCGGAAGAACCTAAACGCGAGCAGCGCATGGTATGCCTGATGAGCGAAGAAGAGCTGCGGATTGTGGATCGTTATCTGGAGAAGTATAAGATAACGAACAAATCGCGCTGGCTGAGGGAAACCATTCTCATGTTTATCCATAAGAATATGGAAGAAGATTATCCTACACTGTTCGGTGAGCATGACATGCGAAGATGAGAAGTGGTGGAATAGGATAGATGTGCGATGTGGAATGAGATAAACTGCAAGTAGTAAGAATTATGACAGATACGGATTATATGAAGCAGGCGCTTATGGAAGCGCAAAAGGCAGGTGAGCGGGGTGAAGTGCCCATTGGTGCCGTTGTTGTTTGCAAAGACCGTATCATTGCCCGTGCCCATAATCTGACTGAAACGCTGACGGATGTCACCGCACATGCCGAAATGCAGGCTATCACTGCCGCCGCTGCTACGCTTGGTGGCAAATATCTGAATGAATGTACTCTTTATGTGACCGTTGAACCGTGCGTGATGTGTGCCGGTGCCATAGCATGGGCACAAATGGGACGGCTGGTATTTGGTGCGGAAGATGAGAAACGGGGATACCAGCGTTATGCGCCGGAGGCTTTGCATCCTAAAACTGCGGTAGTGAAAGGAGTATTGGCGGATGAATGCGCTGCATTGATGAAAGACTTTTTTGCTGCAAAACGCAGATAATACTTTTCTGAAAAATTTCGCTATAACAGGTTTGCTTTGTAGTGCGGAATACAAATAAATTATCTTACGGGATAATTATTGTGTAATGATATGACTCTCTGCAATTGTTATTCTTCTTTGATTTCTTCGAAATCCACATATTCCCCCTCGTCCTGGGAAAACAGTTTCTTGTGCCTGCCATGTGCGGTTTCTTCTTTTATCCTTGTTTTAGGTTCTTCGTTGGAAGAAGAGCCGGACTGTTGTCTGTCATTGAAAGAATACCCTCTTCCGGATTGATAATTTCCATTGTCGTTCCGGTAAGTGTTTGATGAGCGGCGGCTACCCAAGCCGAAAATACTCCGGATAACAGTGCCGATGATGCTAAGTCCGATAAGCAGGATGGCGATTATAATGATAAATAAAAATCCTAAAAAATGAAACATGGGCTAATGTCTTTTTATGTGTTCGTTTTCAGCGAACGATAATACAACAACCGTGCCAAGAAAATGTTTACTTACGCTTTCCTGTGAGAAGTGACAGCAAGATGTACCATACAATTACCGCTGCGAAACCACTGACTTTCAAACAAACAAGAAGCGGAATACAGATAATCAGGAAACTGAAACTTACTTTGTTGTCTTTCCATGAGAGGCTCTTGAATTTCAATGAGAACATCGGTATTTCCGATACCAGCAACCACGAAAACAAGCAAACCAATGCTAAGAGATAAAGCGGATTAAAGCTCTCCGAGATAAGTATGGGATGTATTCCCGCCACTAACGACGCCCAAAAAAGGGCATTGGCAGGAACCGGTACGCCGATAAAGGAACTGGTCTGGCGGGTGTCGTTGTTGAACTTAGCCAGACGCAACGCCGAGAATACGGAAATAAGGAATGCTGTGTAAGGCATATAAGGAGCGATGAACTCTATGGATGCCGGATAATGCATTTCTTTAAATAAAGAGAACACTATTAGTGAGGGCGCTACGCCGAAACTTACATCATCCGCCAGCGAATCCAAGTCTTTGCCGATGGGAGAGTGTGCATTCAGCAGACGTGCCATCATGCCGTCGAAAAAATCGAATACGGCACTGAGGATAATGAATGCGAGCGCCAGGTTATAGTTGGCTTCAAAAGCCATGACGCAGGCGATACACCCGGAGAACAGGTTCAGGCAGGTTAAGGTATTCGGTATGGAGCGGGTAATGCAGTTTGCCATTGTTACTTGAGTTTTGCTATTACGGTCTGGTTGCCGGTAGTCAGTTGTCCGAGTTTAACAAGAACTTCCGTACCCAGCGGAAGGAATACATCCACACGCGAACCGAACTTGATGAAGCCCATATGTTCGTCGATATAACACTCTTCGCCCGGTTCGGCATAAGTTACGATACGGCGTGCCATGGCGCCGGCAATCTGGCGTGCCATGATTTCCACACCTTCGGGGGTTTCGATTACTACAGTGGAACGTTCATTGTCGGTGCTTGCTTTAGGCAACCAGGCCTTCATGAACTTGCCGTTCTGGTGAGATACCGACTTCACGGTTCCGTCCACCGGATACCAGTTGGCATGTACGTTGACCAGACTCATAAATATGGAAACCATGATACGGCGGTCATGGAAATATTCGGTTTCTTCAACCTCTTCCACTACCACAATCTTTCCGTCAGCCGGGGCAACCACGATTTTTTCAGTATTTTCCTGGCCGAACAAACGTATAGGACAACGGAAGAAATTTACTAAAATGCCATAAACCACAAGGCTGATAACTGCCACTACGTAGAAAGGAATCTTACATTCCAAACCGAAGTAAAGCCCTGCGTTTACGGCGAGTATCAACAATAAACTGCCGGCCAATGTATGTGTTCCTTCACGGTGAATACGTATTTTCTTTAATTTTTTAAGTCGACCCATGTATCTTGTTTTATTCTTTTCTAATGCAAATTATCTGCAAAAATAGGCTTATTTTGAAAATCTAACAAGAATTTAGTCATAGAATTACAGATGTTGATAACTTTTTGAGGAATATTTTTGTTAGATGTAGCATAGGTCGTACCTTTATGCTCACTTATAGAAAGGATAAATTTATGCAGGATTTTGTTCATTTGCACGTACACACCCAGTATTCACTTCTTGACGGTCAGGCCAGCGTAAGCCGGCTGGTAGACAAGGCGATGAAGGATGGTATGAAAGGTATAGCCGTTACCGATCATGGTAATATGTTCGGTATCAAGGAATTCACCAACTATGTCAATAAGAAGAACAGCGGTCCGAAAGGGGAGATAAAAGACCTGAAAAAACGGATTGCCGGCATAGAGAGCGGTGAGATAGAATGTGAGGATAAGGAAGCGGAGATAGCGGCTTGCAGAGCAAAAATAACGGAAGCCGAAAATAAACTGTTCAAGCCCGTTATCGGTTGTGAGATGTATGTGGCACGCCGCACGATGGACAAGAAAGAGGGTAAGCCCGACCAGAGTGGTTATCACCTGATTGTATTGGCGAAGAATGAAAAAGGTTATCACAATCTTATAAAGCTGGTGTCACGTGCATGGACTATGGGATACTATATGCGTCCGCGTACCGACCGCAATGAATTGGAGAAGTATCATGAAGGATTGATAGTCTGTTCCGCCTGTATCGGTGGGGAGGTTCCTAAAAAGATTATCAACGACCAGTTGGAAGAGGCGGAAGAAGCCATCCGCTGGTATAAGAATCTTTTCGGGGATGATTATTATCTGGAATTGCAACGTCATAAGGCAACTGTTTCCCGTGCCAATCATGAGGCTTATCCTTTACAGCAAAAAGCCAATGCCAAACTGTTGGAATATGCCAGGAAGTACAATATAAAAGTAATCTGCTCCAATGACGTTCACTTTGTGGACGAGGAGAATGCCGAGGCGCACGACCGCCTTATCTGTTTGAGTACGGGCAAGGATCTGGACGACCCGAGCCGTATGCTTTACACCAAGCAGGAATGGATGAAGACCAAGGCGGAGATGAACGAGCTTTTTGCCGATGTTCCCGAAGCGCTTTCCAATACACTGGAGATTTTGGACAAGGTGGAATATTACTCCATAGACCATGCTCCTATCATGCCTACTTTTGCCATTCCCGAAGATTTCGGAACGGAAGAGGAATACAGGCGGAAATATACGGAAAAAGATTTGTTCGATGAGTTTACGCAAGACGAAAACGGAAATGTCGTCTTGGACGAGGAAGCCGCCAAAGCCAAAATCAAGCGTTTGGGCGGTTACGAAAAACTTTATCGTATTAAATTGGAAGCCGACTATCTTGCCAAACTGGCATTTGACGGTGCCAAACGGCTTTACGGTGACCCGTTGTCGGACGAGGTGAAAGAACGTTTGGTTTTTGAGTTGTACATTATGAAGACGATGGGTTTTCCCGGTTACTTCCTGATTGTACAGGACTTTATCAATGCCGCCCGTACGCAATTGGGCGTTTCGGTGGGACCGGGACGTGGTTCGGCTGCCGGTTCGGCCGTGGCGTACTGCTTGGGCATAACCAAGATAGACCCTATCCAGTACGACCTGCTGTTTGAGCGTTTCCTTAATCCCGACCGTATTTCCTTGCCTGATATTGATGTGGACTTCGATGATGACGGACGCGGTGAAGTATTGCGCTGGGTAACGGAAAAGTATGGTCAGGAGAAGGTGGCGCATATCATCACGTATGGTACTATGGCAACCAAACTGGCCATCAAGGATGTCGCCCGTGTACAAAAGCTGCCTTTGTCGGAATCCGACCGTCTGGCAAAATTAGTTCCCGATAAAATTCCCGATAAGAAACTGAATCTTCCCAATGCCATCGCTTATGTACCTGAGCTTCAGGCTGCGGAAGCATCGCCCGACCCGTTGGTGCGCGATACGTTGAAGTATGCCAAGATGCTGGAAGGTAACGTGCGCGGTACGGGTGTTCATGCCTGCGGTACGATTATCTGTCGTGACGACATCACCGATTGGGTTCCTGTGAGCACGGCAGATGATAAGGAAACGGGAGAGAAGATGCTCGTTACCCAGTACGAGGGTTCGGTCATTGAAGATACCGGATTGATTAAAATGGACTTCCTGGGACTGAAGACCCTTTCCATTATCAAGGAAGCCGTTGAAAATGTACGTTTACACCGGGGACTGTCGTTGGATATCGACAAGATTTCCATTAAAGACCCCGCTACCTATAAATTATACTGTGACGGACGGACTATCGGTACCTTCCAGTTCGAGTCCGCCGGCATGCAGAAATACCTGCGCGAGCTGCAGCCGGGTACTTTCGAGGACCTGATTGCCATGAATGCCCTTTATCGTCCGGGACCTATGGACTATATCCCTGACTTCATCGACCGTAAATGGGGACGCAAGCCTATCGAGTATGATATTCCCATCATGGAGAAATATCTGAAAGATACCTACGGCATTACCGTCTATCAGGAGCAGGTGATGCTTCTGTCCCGTTTGTTGGCAGACTTTACCCGTGGTGAGTCCGATGCCTTGCGTAAGGCAATGGGTAAGAAACTGCGAGACAAGCTGGACCATATGAAGCCGAAGTTCATTGCTGGCGGACAGAAGAACGGACACGATGCGAAGGTGCTCGAAAAGATTTGGGCGGACTGGGAGAAGTTTGCATCCTATGCTTTCAATAAGTCTCATGCCACCTGCTATTCATGGGTTGCCTATCAGACGGCGTTCCTGAAAGCCAATTATCCGGCAGAGTACATGGCTGCCGTAATGAGCCGAAGTTTGTCCGATATAACGACGATAACCAAGCTCATGGACGAATGTAAGTCCATGGGCATCAAAGTGCTTGGCCCCGATGTGAACGAATCGAACCTGAAGTTTACCGTGAACCCCGAAGGTAATATCCGTTTCGGATTGGGTGCGGTGAAGGGAGTAGGTGAGGGTGCTGTGCAAAGTATCATGGAAGAGCGTGCGAAGAACGGGCCTTATACCGGTATTTTCGATTTTGTGCAGCGCGTCAATCTGAATGCCTGCAACAAGAAGAACCTGGAATGCCTTGCCCTTGCCGGTGGTTTTGACAGTTTCCCTGAGCTGAAGCGCGAACAGTATTTTGCCGTCAATACCAAGAATGAAGTCTTTATTGAGACATTGGTGCGCTATGGCAACCGTTATCAGGCAGATAAGGCGGCAGCGGTCAACTCCCTGTTCGGCGGAGAAAATGTAGTGGACATAGCCACTCCCGAAATTCCGCAGGCAGAACGTTGGAGTGATCTCGACCGGTTGAACAAGGAGCGGGATTTGGTAGGCATTTATCTCTCCGCTCATCCCTTGGATGAATATGCCGTGGTGCTGGAATATGTTTGTAACACACACATGGCAGAACTGGAGGACAAGACCGCCCTTGTGGGACGTGAAATAACTATGGGGGGCATCGTTACTTCCGTCCGCCGGGGCATCAGTAAAAACGGCAATCCTTATGGCATTGCCAAGATAGAGGATTATTCCGGTTCGGCAGAGTTGCCTTTCTTCGGAAACGACTGGGTGACTTACCAGGGATACCTGGGCGAGCGTACCTTCCTTTATATAAAGGCGCGCTGCCAGCCTAAACAGTGGCGGCAGGACGAACTGGAGCTGAAGATTACCTCAATGGAACTGCTTCCCGATGTAAAGGAAAAACTGATAGAGAAGATAACGATCCTTATCCCGCTCGGCGTGCTGAACAAGGCATTGGTGACGGAATTGGCGGAACTGACGAAGGAGCGTCCCGGTACAACGGAACTTTACTTTAAAGTGACCGACCCGGAGAGCAAGATGGCCCTTGACCTGGTGTCCCGTCCGGTGAAGCTTTCCGTAGGCCGTGAGCTGATCTCTTATTTAAAAGAGCGTCCGGAGCTTGATTTTCGGATAAATTAATTATCTTTGCTTCACTGATGGCAGTAGGCGGATAATGCTGATACTGTACTGTTGAATTGATATTTAACTTAATATTTAGAAGAAATGGCATTAGAAATTACAGACAACAACTTCAAGGAAATCCTGGCAGAGGGTAAACCTGTGGTAATTGATTTTTGGGCGCCGTGGTGCGGACCTTGCAAAATGGTGGGTCCTATCATTGAAGAACTGGCCGGCGAATATGAAGGCAAAGCGCTTATCGGTAAATGCGATGTAGACGAAAACGGAGATGTTGCCGCCGAATACGGTATTCGCAATATTCCTACCGTACTGTTCTTCAAGAATGGAGAACTGGTGGACAAGCAAGTGGGTTCTGCTCCTAAACCGACTTATGCAGCGAAAATTGAAGCACTGTTGTAAGGTGGTGGTACTATTAATCCTTTAAAGATATAAAGCTATGGGACTGGAAGACGATTTTTTGAAGAATGATCTCGATGATGAAAAGACCATTGAGTACATCAAAAACTATTTGCCGCAGGAGTTGAAAGAGAAGTTCTCTGACGATGAGTTTTATTATTTTCTCGATTTGATTGACGAGTATTATTCCGAGAGCGGCATCCTCGATGTGCAGCCCGACGGTGACGGATATATCGAAATCGATCTGGGAAAAATCGTAGATTACATCATCAAGGAAGCTCATAAAGACGAAATGGGCGATTATGATCCGGATGAAATCCTTTTCATCGTGCAGGGAGAAATGGAATACACGGAGTCATTGGAGGATGAGTAATTCACAGTTTGGATTATAATGAAAAAGGAAAGGCGCGGGATGAAAACCTGCGCCTTTCCTTTTTTCCGGTATGTTGTATATCAGTCTTTCCGTTTATGCTACCGGCGGAGTATTCAGAAAAAAGAATACCGCCGTGCCGATAAGTATCATTCCCAATACCCCGTAAAACCAGCGTGCTTGCCGGCGGCCTACATTCCGTACGACAAACTGCGTGTTCTGGGCGGTAAAGAACCAATCCCAATCTAAGATTGCAGCCAGCAGGGAGATAATTCCCGCAACGGCAAAGATACCCTGAACGATGTACTGGCTCATGTAGTGCGATTAGCGGTTGATGATTAACGGCCGGTACTAATCCAGCGGTTGCAGTGTAACTTCCCGTTCACCGTTTTCTATCTCTTCGATAGTGACTTTCACGGTATTTCCCGGCAGCAGCTCTTCAATCAGTTCCGGCCATTCGATAAAGCAGAGCGCACCGCTGTACAGATAATCTTCGTATCCCATATCGTACACCTCTTCCAGTTTCTTGATCCGGTAGAAATCGAAGTGGTAAATCAACTCTCCGGCAATTTCGGAACGGTATTCGTTTACGATGGCGAAAGTAGGGGAGGTAATGACATCGGATACGCCGAGCTCTTCGCAAACCGCCTTGATAAAGGTGGTCTTGCCGGCTCCCATTTTGCCGTAAAAAGCAAACACGGTATTGTCGCCCATTGCCTCGACGAACCGGCGGGCGGCTTCATGAATCTGGTCTAATGACTGAATCTTGATTTCCATTATTTTGTATTTTTCTGCAAAGATAATGCAAACCGAGAGCATAAAAAATGAACGTGCTCATTTTTTATGCCGAGGCGCAGCTTATCTTCGCTTTTTCTGCAAAGATAACCAAAAACTTTTTCCCCCTTTACAGATTGCATAAATAATAATGGAGAAGAAGATGATGGCTGCTCCCGAAGGAACATTGAGATAGTATGAAATGAGCAGTCCGCCCAGGCAACTGAGGTAACCGATGCCCACAGACAGCCAGATGATGCGGTGAAACCTATGCGAAAAGAGATTGGCAGTCATCTGCGGGATTGTCAGCAATGAGATGACCAGCACGATGCCCACCATACGCAGGCAGGCTACGATAGTCAGTGCAATGAACATCATCAGTACATACTCAAAGGTCTGTACGGGTATTCCTTGCGAGCGGGCGAATTCGCGGTCGAATGCCACATAGATTATCGGATGCAGGAAAAACGAGAAGAACAGGATGAGCAGTGCTGCCAGTCCGCCCAGCAGGGCGATGTCGCCAAACGTAATAGTCAGGATATTCCCGAACAGGTAGGCGGAGAGGTCGGGTGCAAATCCGGGAGACAGGAATGTGAATATGATGCCCAATGCCATTCCCAGTGTCCAGAATACCGCAATGGCAGAGTCCTCGCGCATGTCTTTCCGCTTGCTGAGCCATTCCACGCCGAATGCCGACAGTACGGAAAAGACCGCTGCCGACAGAATCGGTGAAATCCCCGCATACAGTCCCAGGCCTATACCGCCGAAAGAGGCATGCGTCAGTCCGCCGCTGATAAAAACCAGCCTCCGGGTGACGATGTACGTACCGATAATTCCGCAGACAATGCTTGCCAGCAGACTGCCGATAAGGGCATGTTGAAAGAATGTATATTGTAAAAGTTCCATGCGGCGGGGGTTAGTGGTTATTTCTTCTTTCTCCTACAATCAGGAATACTTCGTCTTTTATATTGTCGGGCAGTGCAATGCCGCGCAGTTGCAGGCTGCGCACCCACCCTGCCACGTCTTCCGACTGCATGGTGTAGAACACATCACGGAACTCATCTTCCTGTTCGGGCGTATACTCGTCGGGAGCGGTTCCGATGTATTTGTCCAGCTCCTCGTCGTCATAGTATTCTATCTTCTTGCTGACGGCGGCGAGCAGGCTCTCTTTTTCGCATACCTCGTGCTGTCCGCAACATTCCGCATCCACTTCCTGCACTTCGGGCATAGCGTCCAGTTCGCCATTGTCAATTTTCTTCTGGAGTCTGCGGTTGCGTACGGTTCCGGCTATGGCAGCTACGACGGCAAGGGCAATCAGGCTAATAATCAGTATCCACATACGTTCTCTTTCCTTGAAAAAAAGTGTCCTTATACAATAGAACGGACAAAGATACACATTGTTTTCGTATCTGCCCGCTTTTGAACAGGCAAAAAGAAAGTGTGCCGGAATGCTTTTCGGCCGTCATGCAATCAGGCTGTCCGCAGCGGCGCGTCGGGCGATGTTAATGCCAGATGGTAAAGCCTGCTTGCTTCAAATCTTCCCAATAGCCCGGATAGGATTTGGATACTACCTGGGGTTCGTCAATCCTTATCTGCGGCAGTGCGATGCAGGCGGGGGCAAATGCCATTGCCATGCGGTGATCTTCGTAGGTGGCGATAACGGGAGCGCTTTCGGCAGGGCAGCGTTCACCCTCCCACAGCAGGATGCTGTCCTGCTCGGAACGTACCGCATAGCCTAATTTGCGCAGTTCGGCGATAAGGGCGGTGATGCGGTCGGTCTCCTTGATTTTGAGGCTTTGCAGACCGGTGAAGCGGAAAGGGATATTCATCAGGCAGCAAGTGACGACAAAGGTCTGCGCAAGGTCGGGAATATCTACCATATCTTCTTCGAGACGGTCAACGGGCGTCCCCGCGAGCGTGAGCCGCACCCCCTTGTCCGTGTATTCGGTGTGTACGCCCAGGCGGGAGAAAATCTCCGCACCGCGGCTGTCACCCTGGTAACTGTGGGGGAACAGTCCGAGCAGCTCTACCGTTTCCTCTTCATTCCCTTTCGGTGACTCTCCACTCCCCGTTTTCCGTTCTTCATTCCCCCTCAACGCCAGTATCTGATACCAGTAGGATGCCGCGCTCCAGTCGCTCTCTACAGTGAACGGAACATCCCGGTAACCGCCGGGATATACAGTGATACTGTTTTCGGAACTCCATTCGGCATGTCCGCCGAAGTCCCGTATGAGCTTGAGGGTGAGGTCGATGTAGGGACGGGAAATGATACAGCCCGTAAGATGCAGGTGCAGCCCTTTGGGAAGAACAGCTCCTATCATCAGCAAGGCGGATATATATTGTGAACTCACGTTTCCGGCAAGTGATATTTCACAGCCTTGCAATTCCGAACCGGTGATGCGCAGGGGCGGGAAGCCCTCATTGCCTGCGTACTCGATGTTTGCACCGAGCTGGCGCAGGGCGTCTGTCAGAATACGGATGGGCCGCTGCTGCATACGTTGCGTTCCGGTAATGATACGGACACCGGGCGTTACGCTGAGGTAGGCGGTGAGAAAACGCATGGCCGTCCCTGCCGCCATGATGTCTATATGTTCGGGATTGCCTTGCAGCGCACGCACCATGACGCGGGTATCGTCGCAATCGCTCAGATTGCAGAGTGCCTGCCTGCCATGGGCAAGGGCGTGCAGGATAAGCGCACGGTTACTGATACTTTTGGATGCCGGCAGCCGGATAGCGGCATGCATCGGTACATCGGGAGCGGAAACGGTATAACGCATAGTTGTATTTGTTAAGTTACGGTAGCGGATGACTTTATACTCCGCTTGCAAAAGTAAGACAAATCTTTGGGAAATGGAAACTGTTGGCTCCACATTCGTGCTTTTCAGAATACCGGATGCAGGCAATCGGCGGGCAGTTCCACTTCGCCCCAGTCTATCATTGCATTGAACAGGCGGACGGTGGAATAAGCCGGAAGTTCTTCCATGCGTATGTCCTTTTCCGTAAGAATACCTTTGTCCAGCAGTTCGGCACGTTTGGTCCCTTTCAGCAGAGGATGTTGCGGAGTATGCCAATGGCTGCCGTCAAAGAGGGCGATGTTGGCGATGCTGGTGTCGGTGAGCAGATGCCGGCGTACAATCAGAATATCATCATACGCGCCGCGCCGGGCAAACAACCGGTTGAGCGCACTGCGGTCGGTGCTTTTGCAGGCGTAGTCGATGTCGTCGGCCTGTATCAGTGCCAGTGAACGGACGGGGCGCAGGGTATAAGGGGTACAGGTCACTTCCTCGATGCCGTTTTGCCCGTACACTATACGCAGCTTGTGTACGCCGCTTCCGGGAATGGCGGGCAGGTAGCCGGCCAGTTGCAGAGCGGGGCTTTCAGGCCAGAAGTGCGTACGGGTATCGTTCATTCTCCGTTCATGGTAAGCCGTGTTGCGCACTTCTCCGCAATCCACCTGTATGGTTTCAATAAATCGGCACATATATTTTCTGTATTACTTCGTTGTATTCGCTTTCCCAACGGCTTTGGGCGGTGATGCCGCCGCCGGCTTTAAAATAGAGCTGTCCGTCTTCCTGCTCGATGAAGCGTATCATGACGGCGCTGTCCAGCCGTCCGTCGGCGTAGCAGCCCATGACTCCGGTGTAGAATCCCCGTTCGTAGCCTTCCGCTTCGGCAATGATTTGCATGGTACGCGGTTTGGGAGCGCCGGTAATGGAGCCGGCGGGCAGCAGGCTGAACAGAATATCGCCGAGGCGCTTTGTGTAATCGCCGGGTAGCATGCCGCATATTTCGGAGCTTGTCTGCAGGATAGGCCCTTTGTTGGTCTGCAGGCGGTCTATGTAGCGGTAGGACGCTACGGTGACATGTTCGGAAACCATGCTGAGGTCATTGCGTATCAAGTCTACAATCGTGGCATGTTCGGCAGCTTCTTTGGCATCGTCCAGCAGGATTGATTCGGCATGGGGCAGGGTGGCGTCAATCGTGCCTTTCATCGGGAAAGATTTTATCCTGCCCTCTTCCATGCGGACGAAGATTTCGGGCGAGAAGCAGACGAACCGGTCTTTCAGCCAGAGTTTGTACAGGGCGTGTGAATGCAAGAACACATCTTTCAGCGTCAGGTTGGTGCGGAGCGGCACTTTGCATGTCAGATTGGTCAGGTAGCTGTTGCCGCCCAGCAGGTTGCGCCTTACGGTATCGAAAGAACGGCGATAGTCGGCGGGAGCGGGCGGTGTGAATTCCCAGTCTATCGTTCCGGCATACCGGGCACCGGCATCAGGTGCATTGCCTGTTCCTCTGAACTGGTAGAGGCATACGGACGTATCTATCCCGTCGAGAGGTTCTACGTACGAATGTTCCTGCATGTAGTCGATAACAAACAGGAAGGGCGTACCGTTGCGCCCGAACGTATTCATCCGGGCAATAGCTGTTTCTTTATCCAGTGCTTTCATTGTCTTAAATCATTGTAGCTATGATTTGAATGGACAGTATGAGGAATACCATTGCAATGGGGTAGACCGTTGCGTATGCCACGCTCGGAATATTACTGTCGGTCATGGAATCAGCGGCCGCCAGACCGGGGGTACTTGTCATGCCGCCGGTAATGGTTCCCAAGAGGTCGAGAATACTGATTTTAAACACCATCCTGCCCACAATCACGGCTATCAGCATGGGAACCAGGGTAATGGCTGCGCCTACTCCGAACAGCAGCCAGCCGCTTTCCTGGAAGGTGGCAACCAGGTTCTTTCCTGCCGACGTACCTACTTCGGCGAGGAACAGCAGCAGTCCCAACTGTCGCAGCAGTTGGTTGGCAGGACCCGACATCGACCAGATGACAGGACCTGTCTTGCCTATTGCGCTGAGGAACAGGGCCACTATCAGGATACCGCCCGTCAGTCCCGGTGAGAACGACAAACCGCCGGGAAAGGATATATTCAGTTTGCCGAACAGCACTCCGAGCACAATACCCATTGCAATCGGGAAGAAATCGGTATCGGACAGTTTTTTGGCATTATTGCCCAAGAGGCGTGCCAGTCCTTTCAGTCCTTCCTTTTCGCCTACCACCGTCAGCTTGTCGCCGAATTTCAGCGCGAGGTCGGGCGAGGGGGCAAGGTCTATTCCGCTTCGGCGGACACGCGTCACGGTACAGCCGAAGTTCTTCATCAGGTTCAGGTCGCCCAGTTGCTTGTTTATCATATCCTTTTTGGTCAGCAGCAGGGATTCTATCTCTTGGGTGTGGCTGAGCGGGAGTTCCCCTTCTTCGCGTTCGCCCACCAGGGTGGCAAGCTGGTTCAGGGCTTCGTCACTGCCCACTGCCTGTATGTAGTCGTTTTCACGGAGTACGGTGTGTGCGGTGGGGATGGAGATTTGCTCGCCGTGCTTGTGGCGGGAGATTACAGCACCGGTTATGGCACGGGCATTGATTTGCATCAGGCTGCGTCCGAAAACTACGGGGTTCGTGACACGGTAGATGCAGGTGAGCAATTCGGGAAACTGTCCGCGGCGCTCTGTCTCCAGGCGGCGGGCTTCCCGGTCGAGGTCGATGTGCATGATGCGGGGTAGCAGTTTCACGAACAGGATAACGCCGATTACTCCGAACGGATAGGCGATACCGTAGGCAATGGATGCCAGCGGCGAGTGGGTGCTGTCAATGGCAACGGCAAGTCCCGGCGTACTGGTAAGCGCTCCGGCTATGAGTCCCACCACGCTCGGCGTGTCGATGTCGAAGGCATATTTCAGTCCCGTTGCCGTAAGGGCGGCGGAGCAGATAATGAGCAGGGTGATGATGATGAGGGTCTTCCCTTTGCTCCGGAAGGAGTCGAAGAAGCCGGGTCCCGCCTGTATGCCGATGGTGAAGATGAACAGTACGAGTCCGAAGTTACCCAGCTCCTTGGGGATGATGACGCCGAAATGTCCGAATAGCAGGGCGATGAAAATAACGGCGGATACGTCGAGTGACAATCCTTTGATTTTAATCCTTCCCAACATGAAGCCGAGGGCTACGATGAGGAACAGGGCGAAATAAGAGGAATTGAGCAAGTCTGTGAACATAGGTTTTGATGAATTAGGTCTTTTCTTGGGAACAAAGGTAATGGAAAAAAGTTAGATAGGGAAGGCTATTTTCCTTTTCGGTTTTATTGCTTACCTTTGCAGGTTTTAAAAGAATGAAGAAAAACGTTTTATGGAAATTGATTTAACTACCCCCGCTTTGCTGTTTTCGGCAATATCTTTGATAATGTTGGCATATACCAACCGTTTTCTGTCCTATGCCGGTCTTGTACGTGCTTTGAAAGAGCAACATCAGAAGAGTCATTCATCGGTGACGGCCGCACAGATTGCCAATCTGCGGCAACGGCTTTACCTGACGCGGGCTATGCAGGTAACCGGCATAGCAAGCCTGCTGCTGTGTGTGGTCAGCATGTTCTTTATCTATATCCGGCTTCATCTGGTATCGGTCTATATCTTCGGCCTGGCATTGGTGCTGCTGATTATCTCGCTGGCAATTTCGGTGTATGAGATTTATATCTCGGTGAAGGCATTGGAGATACATCTGAATGATATGGGCGATTGAAAAGGAGCTGCCGGAAGCCCCGACATATTGTTATACAAAAAAGAGGGTGTGTCAAAACTAACATTCGCTTGCTATTTGTTTCTTTTTAGGCACGGATTACACGGAAAACACAGATTTTCTTTGTTCTTTTTCCGTATAATTCCGTGACTAAAAGAAATCAGCAAGTATATTTTGACACCCTCTTCTGTTATTTCAACTGCTATTTGTGCAGTCGGTAATTGCTGTTTATGCGGTCAGCGCACTGCCAATCAAGAAAGTGGCAGCCAAAGCTACAATCGCATAAAGTTCGGGGAATACGGCAAGAATCAGCGTGTTGCTGAATACGTCGTGTCCCTGGCCGATAGCGGCGATACCGTTGGCGCAAACCTGTCCCTGACGGATAGCGGAGAACAAGGCAACCAATCCCAAAGCAATACCTGCACCCAAAATGGCAGCAGCCTGAATGGCAGTCATGCCCGGAGTAAGGATGCCGAAAATAGTCTGGAACATAAAGTAGCCTGCAAAACCGTACAAGCCCTGAGTACCGGGAAGAGCGGTCAGCACAAGGAAGTTACCGAAAGCACCGTCGTTCTTCTTCAGCGCACCGATAGCCGCATTACCGGCAATTGTCACACCGTAGGCACTACCGATACCCGACAAACCAATCATCACTGCAATGCCAATATAGGCAATCAATAAATTCATTTCCATAATCTTATTCGTTTTTTATTGTTTATATTTTATTTGTTTCTCTTGTTTGTTTCTCTTAAAGATTTCTTTTGAAGAATTCTCCTGAAAACTCTCGGAGAAAAGATCACGCTATCTCCGCGCAGCTCCTATCTTCCTCTTTTATCAATCCTTTATTCTCTATTTCTCAATTTAAATTTTCAATTCTTAAACGGCTTGTATTCCTTGCCGCCGCCTTCGTATCCGGAGTTCTTGAAGAATTCCACAAAGGTCAGACGCATGGGGTGAACCATTGCACCGAGCACGTTCATAAAGATATTGATGGCATGGCCGATAACGAATATCAGTACCATTACGATGGGACCTGCAATGACATTGTCAGGACTCATGCCCACCGCCAAGCTGTTGAACACCCCTGCAAGGATACCACCCGACAGTCCGAGGGCAAACAGACGTACATACGACAGCACATCGCCCAGCAATCCGGTAGCCATATTGTAGGAATCCCAAAGCCCAAGCCCGATATTGAGGAATATGTTCTTTCCCGGACTGTTGTAGAGGAATATCATGGCTGCCGCCACACCGAGGATGCACAGATGCACCGTACCGCCCAATGGCATGACTTCCGGCAGCAAGGCTCCTACTCCGCAGGAAACCAGCAATATAATCCAGCCAATCGTAGCCACGGCATACTTGAACCCGAACTGAATACCCTGGTTCACCGCTTTCAGCACCATACCGAACAATATCTGCACCACACCGAGTATCAACGACAACTGGAACATATCGTTATTGTCCATGAACAAGGCCGCTTTCATCTTTTGGAAGAAAGGCAGGTCGATATCGTAAATGTTCGCTCCGAAGAACGTGCCGGTCAGCAATCCGCAGAAGAAAGTGGATGCCGCCAATACCTGCACCAATGAGAGGACAGGTCTCATCGCAGCGCTGATGTTCTTGGCAAACAGACGGTACAGGGTTGCTCCGAGAAACAGGAACAGTCCGTAACCGGAGTCTCCCAGACACAAGCCGAAGAACACCATAAAGAAAGGTGCAAAGAACGGCGTCAGGTCCAGCTCGTTATACTTGGGCAGCATATAGAGCTTGCATATAGGCTCGAACCAGGCAAAGAAACCTTTGTTGTTCAACTGTATAGGCACGTTGTCGCCCGGTACGGGAGAGGTTACCTCGTAGTACACGTGCTGCGCATCGAGCCATTCGGAAATTTCTCCGACTCTGGATGCCGGCGCCCAGCCTTGCAGCAGCATCAGCTTCTCTCCTGCCGTAGCTTCCGTATTCAGCATTACTTTGGAGAATTCCATGTCAGTGTTCACCTCTTTCAAGGCTGCACGCAACGAAAGGATTTCTCTCTCGGCAAGCACTTTCATTTTTTCCTCGTTATCCGCCAGAGCCTGTTCCGTCTCGTCACAAAGCACTTGTACGCGCTCCAATGAGTAAGGCGGCAGCTTGGCCTGCTCCGCATCCAAATCCGTTTCTTCCGAACTACCGGTTACGGTAACGAAATAGACGCGAGAGGCCTGACGGCTGATAACCATCGCATTATAGGTATCTTCCCAGGTTGCGTCGTAATTGCCTTCCGAGCAACTGTAAAAGCCTACTGCCAGTCCGGCATCGTGCAGACGCGACAGACTTGCGGGTTCAAAGTTACCCCATGGCTCCAGCGCAGCTTTTTCCTTCTGATAGGTCTGCAACTGCTGTTGCAACTTATTCTTTTCGGCTTGCAACTCGTCCACTTCGTTCAGCACTTCCAGTCCGCGGGCTGCCGAGGCGGGTGTTTCCTCCACCGCCGGTCTGGCGGGCTTAAACGCCTGCAACAGCTTTTCCGTAGCCTGCAGGCGGGCAGACAGACGGATACTGTCCTGCAACGCCGTATTGTCGGCAACGCCTTGCTGCTTTTCGGCCACATGCACCACACCGAGGTCGCGCACACCGTTCAGGAATGCTTCGTACTCCTTATAATATACAAGGAACGTGAGCTTCTTCATTTTCGTAATCATGCTTCTGCCTCCTTCCTTTTCTCTTGGTGGGACTTCATGATTTTCTGCGACGACTTGGAGAGGTTCTCCTCGTCTTCCATAAACCGCTTGATTTTGCGCAGTGCATCCTGATAGCCCGGAATCTGTACTTTCTCAAAAAGATTCACCTTTTGGGTGGTCTTTTTACGCGCATGTTCCAGCAAGTTCAGCTTGGCCACGGTAAACTCCCGTTCAATGGCCGTGTGTGCCAGTTCCTTGAGCAAATGCAACCCGTCTGCATACCATTTGGGCGCATTGAACAAACTGTAAGGGCGTATCTCGAAATCTACATTCTCGAGCAACGGCACTCTTACACCGGCAATCTTCTTCACACCGAGATGAACATCGCTGACCTTTATCAATGAGGCGTCGAACTCATTCCAAAGGGCGAACATGGCTTCATAAGCTTGGATTTCCTTTTCCAACCTCGCGTCCAGCGCGGCAGCATCGGCCTTGCAGCGCTTCACTTCCATACGCAGGGCGCTCTCCTTGTTCTTAATGATGGGGAGCGTGCGCACACGTACTTTCAGTTGCTTTTCCAACTGCTGGAGCGACGTTTTATTATATTGAAACTTAATAGCCACTTCGTTAGTGATTAATGGTTAATTATAAGTGATTAGTTTTCTGCTTTGGGCCAGAATTCGTCCACAAGTTCTTTCTTGATGTTCACCTCTTCCGGACGGAAATACTTGCCGAACAAGCTCCAGGCTACGTCGAGCATCTCCGTGGTGTCGAGGTTTACGTCGATAGCCAGCAACTGGTTGGAGTAATCCTTGGCAAAGGCAAGCGTACGCTCGTCGTAGTTCGTCAGGTCGAAACCGTTCTCCAGCTTCGTCTTGGCATTGGCGGCATCGGCATACAGACGTACGGCGGCATTCATCACCTGCGGATGGTCTTTACGGGTCTTCTTACCGGTAACAAGCTGTTTCAGACGGGACAATGAACGGAACGGGTCGACGATAACCTTACCGATGTCACTGTCACGGCGAAGGAACAACTGACCCTCGGTGATATAACCCGTATTATCGGGCACAGCGTGCGTAATATCGCCGCCGGACAAGGTAGTCACGGCGATAATCGTAATAGAACCGCCGCTGGGGAACTGCACCGCCTTCTCGTAAATCTTCGCCAAATCCGAATAAAGCGAACCCGGCATGGAGTCTTTGGACGGAATCTGATCCATACGGTTGGACACGATGGCCAGCGCATCGGCATAGGACGTCATGTCTGTAAGCAATACCAATACCTTTTCATTGTTGTTCACCGCGAAGTATTCGGCAGCGGTCAGCGCCATATCCGGAATCAGCAGACGTTCCACGGGGGGATTCTCGGTAGTATTCATAAAGCTGACGATACGGTCGAGCGCACCGGCATTGGAGAATACATTCTTGAAGTACAGGTAGTCGTCGTTCGTCATACCCATACCGCCGAGGATAATCTTATCAGTTTCCGCACGCAGGGCTACGTTGGCCATCACCTGGTTGAAAGGCTGGTCGGGGTCTGCGAAGAACGGAATCTTCTGTCCGGACACCAACGTATTGTTCAGGTCAATACCTGCGATACCGGTTGCAATCAGTTCGGACGGTTGCTTACGGCGTACCGGGTTCACGGACGGACCGCCGATTTCCACTTCCTGACCTTCGATGGACGGACCGCCGTCGATAGGATCGCCGAAAGCGTTGAAGAAACGTCCGGCAAGCTGGTCGCTCACTTTAATGGTAGGAGCCTTGCCCAGAAACACCACCTCTGCATTGGTAGGGATACCTTCAGTACCCTCGAAAACCTGCAAAGTCACATCGTCACCGGCAATCTTCACCACCTGGGCCAGCTTGCCGTTTACGGTTGCCAACTCATCATACCCTACCCCCGTGGCTTTCAGCGAGCACGTGGCTTTCGTAATCTGAGTAATCTTAGTATATATTTTTTGAAATGCTTTTGTTGCCATCTTATTATTTATGCTTTACGTTCTTCAATCAATTCCTGCAACTGTTTGTAGAAATTGTCATACTCTTCCGATTTGAATTTCGAGTAGTTCATCTGCTTGCAGATGTTAATCATTTTCTTGAAGTAATCCATTACCTCGTTGAAGTTGTCGAACTCAAATTCCGTATGGCAGATGTCGATAACCATGTTCAGGATTTCTTCCTGACGTTCCATGGGAGTTACGGCGTCAATCTCGTCGAAAGCATCCTGTTGCAGGATAACGAAGTCAATCAGTTCCGATTTCCAGAAGGTTACGTGATATTCCACGGGTACACCGTCATCGCCGAGAATGTTGATTTGCTCCGCAATTTCCTTACCGCGTTGCAGACGGGTCTTGACTTCGTTTACCTTGCCAATCCATTCGCCGTTGATACGCTTGGTTATATAATCCTCGAATTCGGGATACTCGATATATTTGGAATACGAGTCGATAGGGTTTACGGCAGGATAACGCTTCTTATCCGCACGGTCTTGTTCGAGGGCGTAGAAGCAGCGGGCCACCTTCTTGGTATTTTCGGTTACGGGTTCTTTCAAGTTACCGCCGGCAGGAGATACAGTACCGATGAAGGTAATGGAACCCGTCTCGCCGTTGTTCAGCTTCACGTATCCGGCACGGCCGTAGAAGTTGGAAATAATAGAAGACAAGTCCATCGGGAACGCATCCGGACCGGGCAATTCTTCCATACGGTTGGACATTTCGCGCAATGCCTGTGCCCAACGGGAAGTAGAGTCGGCCATCAGCAACACCTTCAATCCCATGCTGCGATAATATTCCGCAATGGTCATGGCCGTGTACACAGATGCTTCACGGGCTGCCACCGGCATGTTGGACGTATTGGCGATGATAATGGTACGCTCCATCAGCTTACGGCCTGTATGCGGGTCGACCAGCTCGGGGAATTCCGTAAAGATTTCCACAACCTCGTTGGCGCGTTCACCACAGGCGGCGATGATTACGATATCAGCTTCCGCCTGTTTGGAGATAGCGTGCTGGAGCACTGTCTTACCCGTACCGAACGGGCCGGGGATAAATCCCGTACCACCCTCTACAATCGGATTGACGGTATCGATTACGCGCACACCCGTTTCCAACAATTTGAAAGGACGCGGCTTCTCTTTATAGTTCGTCATAGCGCGCTTCACGGGCCATTTCTGAATCATATTCACTTTTACATCGTTACCTTCTTCGTCGGTCAGGACAGCAATGGTATCCTCAATGCCGTAATCGCCTTCCTTTACGATGGACTTCACGGTACATACGCCTTTCTGCCCGAAAGGAACCATGATTTTCAACGGCTGGAAGTTTTCATCCACCTGCCCCAGCCATGCAGCGGCTTCCACTTGGTCGCCTGCCTTTGCCAAAGGCACGAAATGCCATTTGCTTTCCTTATCCAACGGATACGTATATTGTCCGCGCTTCAGGAAAACGCCATCCATTTTATCGAGGTCGTTTTGCAGACCGTCATAGTTTTTAGAAAGCATACCGGGACCCAATGTCACTTCGAGCATGTGTCCGGTAAACTCAGCTTCGGCTCCCACCTTCAGTCCACGGGTGCTTTCAAACACCTGTACATAGACCTGAGTGCCTACCACTTTAATAACCTCCGCCATCAATCGGTCTCCGCCGGTCGAGATATAACAAATCTCGTTCTGTGCCACGGGGCCGTCAACTACGAGGGTCACCATATTGGCTATTACGCCACTAACAGTTCCTTTTGTTGCCATATAATTATGTAATTTATTTTATCTGAATTCTGCGGGTATCCGTACTTCATCCTTCAACGCAGCAATTATGCTGCGGAACAGTTGGCTACCCTTTTCTTTATCCAACGAAATCCAACGTTCTATCATTTCGAGCTGTAACAGGAACACGAACAGACGTTCCACTGTGAAATAGTCGAAGAAAGTAGTCTCTTCCATCCAGTTCCACCGCAACCGGTCTATCTTTTTCTCCCGCTCCACCAGTTCTTCCGTCTCGCTGATTTTCACCAGTTGTTCCAGCCATTCCACTTCACCGCCCAGTCCGAAGTCCCTGGCCCCGGATGTGCGCAAAGCCTCACAAACTTCCGTATCTCCCACTATCAGAGGAGCCACGTCCATTTTAAACTTTCGCGCCGTCAGTGCAACCAGCACATTGTTAATCACAAGATTAAAACCGAACCAGGCAGATACAAACTTGTTTTTGCACTTCATGGCATAGGCATAATAAAGCGCAGCCAAACGGTCTTCATGCAAAAAGCCATCTTCTGCGGACAAGTTGACATATTCGGAGATAAAGACAGAAAGGTAAGAGGGAAACACGCGATCCGAAACCTCGCCGCCTTCTTTCAGCAACGAGATATACTCGGTCAGTTCTTCCGCCGAGTAGTTTCCCCGCGGATCAATCGCAGCGTCCTTGTCTTTCAATAATTTCAAGACATTCGCATTGTCGAACTGAAGATAAAACAAGTCTATCAGCCTTTTATCATCCTCAGACAAAGCCGGATACAATTCCGTCCTGAAATCAGCTACCGTATAGCTCAGTTTGCTATCCTCTAAAGTGAGTTCCGGCAAACCGGCTACCAAGTAATAGTATTTACTCATAATCCTGTGGGGAATTAAAACAGCATTTCCACTAATTGCGGACGCAGGAATTCTTTGAAATAGTTCATAAATTCCTCTTCGCCGAAGTTCACTTTGTAAGAGCCGTCGGCCGGTGAAACAGAGAAGAGTGTCTTGTTTCCATTCACCTGCTCAATCTTCACGCCCTTATCCAATAATTCTTTTGCCTGAGCGGTGAAATACTTTTTCAAGCCTTCCGCATCCGATGTGGAAATCACGATAGGTTCGTCCACACTCCATTTGGATGCCAACGCTACGATGAAAGCGTTAAGGAAATCTTCGTTTGCGGCAAAAGCTTTCACATCGGCGTTTACGATTTTATCCGTTACCAAAGTGGCAATTTCAGATTTCAGGGCGTTCACAGCCTGACCGGCAAACAGTTTCAACTCTGATTTGGTATTCTCCGCCAGCTCATCGGCTGATTTACGAGCAGCAGCCACAATAGAGTCTGCCTCTTTCTGTGCATTCTCTACTATTTTTTGGGCTTCTTCCTGAGCTTTTACGATAAGTTTTTGGGCTTCTTCATTACCTTTTTCCACCCCTTCACGGTAAATCTTATCGGTTAGCTCTTGAATCTTGTTTTCCATATTTTACAGGAGTTATTATATGATTTATTACAATATTAATTGCATGATTTTTTTCAGTCCTTATTAGATTCACGCCAAAATTACGAAAAACCATTTGATATTAAACAAGAAGAATGGAATAAAAGTAACCCATTTTCATAAAAAATATCGTTTTTCACCAGTTTTGTTCCGTAAAGATAACAATAAGATAACAAGGAAAAAAGAAATAAAGAGTAAAACCGGAAAATAGACAGATGAAAGGGGCAAATAAACGGATGCATAGCATTCCTGTTCGGAATGATAGCCCAAAAACAAGAAAGCCCCTGCATCTTCCGATACAAGGGCTTCTCTCTCTAAAAAACGGCGACTACCTACTCTCCCACTGTTAC